>Ga0315277_10001342_pt1 | contig 36063 bp, 34 predicted proteins | sample YL17G05_15_MG_FD_203695 | JGI IMG/M metagenome (GOLD analysis project Ga0315277, IMG submission 203695) | Sediment microbial communities from Yellowstone Lake, YNP, Wyoming, USA - YL17G05_15 | ecosystem: Environmental > Aquatic > Freshwater > Lake > Sediment | place: USA: Wyoming | collected...
GGTCGGTGACGTGACCACACCGACTGTAAACGGAAACACCGGGAGCGGACGCTTGCGCGCCGGATCGAATAGTCCCTCGCGCAACAACTTCTCTTTCAGTTTCTGAAAAGCAATTTCGAGGGGGCCGATGCCGACCTTGACAATCTGGGAGACGACCAACTGGTAGGTCCCCTGCGGCGGGTAGACAGTCAACTGACCGTACGCGCGCACCCGCAGGCCATCGGTCACTGGGAAATCGAGCCGTTGCCCCATGCCGCGCCACATGACACAGCGCAGCGCCGCCGATTCATCTTTCAGTGAGAAGTAGCGATGCCCGGAGGTGTGCAGCTTGTAGTTGGAGATTTCCCCTTCGACCCAGATCGGGCCAACAGTCTCCTCCAAGACACCCTTGATGATCTGGGTGATCTCGCCGATCTGATAGATCTTGTCGGCGAGAGTAACAAGCGGGAGGTCGGGCATAGAAGGGGGGGCAGCCATATCATGCCTTGCGCGCCGGGGCGCACAGCCGTGCGCCCCTACAGAGAACGGTGACGCACAAGCCAATCCTCCGCCGCTGTCACCGTGTTCTGCATGAGCATCGCCACGGTCATCGGGCCGACACCGCCGGGAACTGGTGTGACGGCCCCGGCCACCTGAGACACCGAAGCGAAATGCGCATCCCCCACCCAGCGGTATCCCTTCGGGTGTGACGGGTCATCAACACGGTTTGAACCGACATCGATCACAGTCGCGCCCGGTTTGACCATATCACCCGTGACCATTTCCGGCTGTCCCATTGCCAGAACGAGGATGTCGGCACGCCGGGTATGGGAGGCCAGGTCACGCGTGCGACTGTGGCACAGAGTCACGGTCGCATCGCCCCGGGCGGATTTCAGCGACAGCAGAATCGACAGTGGGCGGCCAACGATGTTCCCCCGACCGAGGACAACGACCTCAGCACCCCGGATGGGGGTCCCGGAACTGACGAGCATCTCGACAATCCCCGCCGGCGTGCAGGGAAGCATGCGTCCATGCCCCTGGGTCAGGGCGCCGACATTGAACGGATGGAAGCCATCGATGTCCTTTGCCGGATCGATGCGGGCCACGAGCACCGCTTCATCGAGACCGGACGGCAGCGGCGACTGGATGATGTAGCCGTGCAAATCCTCGCGGACGTTCAGCTCCTGAATCAGAGCGAGGAGTTCGCCTTGTGAAGTACCGGCGGGGCGACGAATGATCTCGGAACCGATTCCGATTTCGTCGGCGGTCTTCTTCTTGGTGTTGACATAGACAGCGGATGCCGGATCATCGCCGACCAGGACCGCCGCCAGCCGAGGGCTTGTCCCATGTTGCTTCAGCGCGGCGATACGCGGCGCCAGCGCCGCTTTCACTTCCGCGGCAATCGCCTTGCCATCGATGATGCGGGCTGGCATGCTACCTCACACGTCGTTGGGTGACACCGGGCGCGGATCGACTTCGGTGACCTCACGCGGTGGTAAACCGAAGTACTCGCGCACGGATTGACGGCCGTCATAGTCCAAGCGGAACCGTTCGATGGCCCGCGACCGTCCCGTGGTCTCGTCCACATCTATGACCACGCCGCACATCTTGATGTCGCCATCCGCCATCTGGAACTTGTGCGGCAGGCCGGTCAAAAATCTCTTGATGGCATCCTGCGGTCTGACCCAGAGAACCGAATCGTGCGGGCCGGTCATCCCCGCGTCGGTAAGATACGCCGTCCCCTCCGGGAGGATGCGTTCGTCGGCGGTCTGCACATGCGTGTGTGTCCCGATGACTGCCGAGACCCGGCCATCGAGATAATAGGCCAGCGCCTGCTTCTCCGAGGTCGCTTCCGCGTGGAAATCGACGAAGACAAGCGGCGTCTGCTCCCGCAGGCGCGCCACCTCACGGTCGGCGATCTGGAAGGGGCAGTCGATCTCCTTCATGTACACCCGTCCCTGAAGGTTGAGGACTGCCACCGGGACACCCGACGGGGTAGGCACAATGATCGACCCCTGACCGGGGACGCCGGGAGGATAGTTGGCGGGGCGCAGCAGACGCGGCTCTTCCTTCAACAACTCGTGAGCGTCCGGCCGATCCCAGATGTGGTTCCCTGAAGTCTGCACATCGATGCCATAGGTGAAGAGCTTCTCGCACATCTCACGCGTGATGCCATACCCGCCGGCGGCGTTTTCGACATTGGCGATCACGAAATCGATCTCGTGCTTACGCTTGAATCCCCACAACAACTGGGAGACAATCCAGCGCCCGGGACGTCCCGTGATATCGGCGATGAAGAGGAGTTTCATATGCTCTGGCGAGTCTGTGGCGCGGGAGCGAATCCCCTCTCCCCTTTGGGGAGAGGGTTAGGGTGAGGGGTCGGATTCAGGAGGCGGACGACTATTTCGAGCACACCCGTCGAGTTCGTCAAGACGTCGGCGTTCGTGAACCTGATCACCCGATACCCCTGCCGAGAAATGAAAGCCTCCCGCAATGCGTCATCCTCGCCGCGACCCTCGTGGGTTTGTCCATCCACCTCGATCACCAGCATTTGCTCCGGGCCGCAGAAATCCGCAATGTACGGGCCAATCGGGAACTGACGTCGGATCTTCGCGCCCAACACGGCACGATTGCGGAGGAGCATCCAAAGGCGTTGTTCAGCAAGCGTCGATTCTCGACGCAGTTCACGGGCACGTCGTCGGGTTTCCGCCGACACCGGTTTCTTTCTTGACCGCGGGGGCGTTGTCACACTGACCCCTCACCCCAGCCCTCTCCCCAGAGGGGAGAGGGGGATGCTATTTCTTCTGGCGACATGCCAATCATCTGCGTGTTGTCGCACGGGAGCACAGGGCTCGTGACCTACTTCGCGTACTCCACCGCGCGCGTCTCCCGGATCACGGTCACCCTGATCTGCCCGGGGTACTGCATTTCATTCTGGATCTTCTTGGCGATGTCGCTGGCCAGAAGACTGGCGCCGACGTCGTCGACCTCTTCATTCTCCACAATCACACGCACTTCGCGCCCCGCTTGAATGGCATACGACTTGGCCACGCCGGCGAAGGAATCAGCGAGTTCCTCCAGTTTCTCCAGCCGTTTGATGTATCCCTCGAGCGGTTCGCGCCGCGCCCCCGGACGGGCACCGGAAACCGCGTCGGCCGCCATCACCAGAATCGGGTACGGCGACTCGGGGGGAACATCGCCGTGGTGGGCCGCCACGGCATTGACCACGATGGGGTTCTCGTTGTACCGCTTGAGGAAGCTGACGCCGATTTCGACATGCGTCCCTTCCGTCTCGCGGTCGATCGCCTTGCCGATATCGTGCAACAGACCGGCGCGTCTGGCAATCTGCGGGTCCAGACCAAGCTCCGCCGCCATCAGGCCACAGAGGGTCGATACCTCCACGATATGGGCCAGCACATTCTGTCCGTACGACGTCCGGTAATGCAGTTTTCCCAGGAGCCAGACGATGTCGCGGTGGAGGTCATGGATTCCCACATCAAAGCACGCCTGCTCCCCCGCCTCGCGGATCTTGACCTCAATCTCCTTCTCGGTCTTGGCGACCACTTCTTCAATGCGGGCGGGGTGAATGCGTCCATCGGCGATCAGCTTCTCCAGCGCCAGACGGGCAATCTCACGCCGCACTGGGTCGAACGCCGAGAGGATCACCGCCTCCGGCGTGTCGTCCACCACCACGTCGACCCCGGTGGCGGTCTCGAAGGAACGGATGTTGCGCCCCTCGCGGCCGATGATCCGCCCCTTCATCTCATCCGAGGGGAGGTTGACAACCGATACGGTCGTCTCGACGGCATGGTCGGCGGCGCAGCGGTAGATCGCCTTGGTGATGATCTCCCGCGCCTCCTTCTCGGCGTTGCGTTCCGCCTCCTCGATGATCTCCTTGGCCATCGACGCCGCTTCGCGCCGGACCTGGGCCTGCAGGTTGTCCATCAGAAGCTGCTTGGCCTCTTCGGTCGTCATGCCGGCGATCCGCTCCAACTGCTTGTTCTGGTCGGCGATCAGGTGTTCCAGTTCCCCTTCACGCCCGCGCAGCGTCTTTTCCTTGACCGAGAGCGCCTTCTCGCGGTTCTGCAGATCGCGTTCCTTGGTCTGCAGAACGTCGACCTTGCGGTTCAGGGCATCTTCGCGCTCGGCCTGACGTTTCTCGACCTTCTGAAACTCGGTGCGCTTGATCTGGAGCTCGCGTTCGAAATTGACCTTCTGTTTATACCATTCGTCCTTGGCCTCCAGCAGCGCTTCCTTCTTCTTGATCTCCGCTTCCTTTTCCGCCTCACGGACAATCTGGGCGGCGACCTCCTCGGCGCGGGAAATCCGGCTTGAACCGAGGCGCCGCGCCGCCAGCCAGCCGAGGAAAGCAAAAACAACTGCGACCGTGGCGGTGATCGCCGCGGTCAGCCACAAGGGGTTGCTCATCATGCCCTCCCTGGACCAGACAGTCAGTCAGACGACACTGCCGGCTCAAAGTGCCACGCAGTCAGTCGAGTCCGGTCCGAAAAGAATCAGTTGGCGGCTTGGGAAACGGAGGATGGAGGATCGGAAAGGGTTGGAACTTCCAAGGCCAGGCGTTCATCCAGCCACTGGGCAATGCCCTGCGCCCGACTCTGAAATACAGAGAGTTTCCGTTCGGTATCGCGCCGCTCGGAAAACAACTCGTCAGTGATATTCAACGCCGCCAGAATCGCCACCTTTGTGGCGGACAAATTCGGCGATCGATCGGCAATCTTGCGCATCGATCGGTCGACATAGTCGGCGACCCGGGACATGTATTCCATGTCGGTGTCCCCCGCGCTACGCAGGGGATACTCCTCGCCGAAGATGCTGACCTTGACCGTTTTAGGCGGCGTTTCCACGAACTATCTCAACCCTGTCAAAAGATCCGATCTGCTTCCCGCACCGCGATTTATGTTCAGTACTGCTCCTCCGGGCAAAAAATTCCCCCATCGCGGGGGAAAGTCAAGATCGATTTTGCCGCCGCCGAGGCGCTCACAGTCGCCGTTCGTAGTCTTTGACCGATTCGATCAGGCGCAACAACCGGGCTTTCACTTCCGCTACCCGCTCCGCTGAGACTGCGACGGGCGGGTCAGGGCGCGTTACGGGAGCCAGTCGTACCTTCACCCGTTGCTCCAGACGCGACTTCTCCTCGGCCAGTTGCCGATTGCTCGCCTCCAGGGAGCCGATGCGCTCCATGGCCCGGCGAATCGATTGCTCCAATCGATCGAGTTCGGTCGTGTCCATCGGTACCAGGCGAAAACGGGCGCAATCCGGTGCACGCCTCGGATCGGCCCGCGGGAATCTCTGCCACCAGCTTAATCTTCTACTTTAATGCTGTCAAGCCATTTTGCCGTTCGACTGGCAGCGGGAGAATCGAAATCTGCCGCCGGACCAGCGGATCGACGGGGAGCCCGATCTTGGTGAGAGCACCGAAGCGATGGAGAAACTCACTCGCGCCGCCGGGCCCCAAATGCCTCGACCAATGATACCACGATCGCCGTGTGGGCCTCATCCGCCTCGCGATCGGTCAGCGTACGGTCAGCGTGGCGGTACACCAGGGCGAAGGCCACGCTCTTCTGCCCTGCCGGAATCGGCGACCCGGTGTAGAGATCGAAGAACTCGACTGATTCAACCACATTGCCGCCGGCTTGCCGTATGGTCTTGAGCAGGTCGCCCACGAGAACGTTGTCATCGACGATGACGGCGAGATCACGGTAGGCCGCCGGGAATCGCGGCAGCGGCTCGTATTGCGCGATCGGCGCATCGCTCACAAACGCCATGATCGGCTCGAGGTCCAGAGTGGCCGCCCAGACGCGCGGTTTGACTTCGAAGCGGCGGCAGACCTCGGGGTCAATCTGCCCGAGGATGCCGATGCGGCGGCCACCGGTAGTAATCGCGAATCCTTCGCCATGCTTGAACGGCCGGGAACGATCTGGAACAATCACCATGGCCAGATGGAATGCATCGAGAATGCCTGTCAATGATCCCTTCAGGTCGAAGAAGTCATAGTCGCGCACACTCTCGCCCGAACCGGCTGAGGAGGCGCGTCCACAGAGCGCCAGAATCAACTGGCGGCGCTCGTGGAATGAGCCCTCGGGTTCATCCTGGGAAAACGCCGTGCCGATCTCATAGAGCGCCAGCGAATCGCTGCGCCGGTTGAGGTTGTGAGCCATCACCGCAAGCAGCGACCCAAAAAGGTCGGAGCGCAGCGCCGAGAGATCACCGGACAACGGGTTGCGCAGGGTCACTGGCGGGCCGGTCTCGGTCAACACGTGCGCCGGATCGATCAGCGAATTGCAGATGATCTCCGTGAAACCCTCACCCTCGACCAGATCGCGGAGGCGTTGCTCAACGCCCCATGGCAGTGACCGTCGTGTCGGCAGTGTCCCGGCAGCGCGTCGATTGATCGGGATCTTCTCATAGCCATACAACCGCGCGATTTCCTCAGTCAGATCCACTTCCCGAGTCACATCGGGTCGAAAGGTCGGAACCGTCACCACGGCCGGCTTTCCCGGCACGACACCGAACTCGACATTGGCGAGCATCGCGATCATTGTCGGAGTCGACATGCTTGTGCCCAAGAAGCGGTTAACTGACTCCGCATCAAGTTCAAGTTTAGGTGGGCTGATCGGACTCGGGTAGTTGTCCACGGCACCAGCCAGAAGCTCCCCACCGGTCAGTTTGGCGAAAAGATCAGCCGCGCGATCCAGAGCGTAACCGACGCCATTAGGATCCACACCGCGCTCAAAACGGATCGCCGACTCGGTGGCCAAGTCCAACCGCTTGCGCGTCTTGCGGATACGCGCCGGATTGAAATAGGCGCTTTCAATCAAGAAATCAGTAGTGGTCTCGGCGACTTCTGAGTCACGCCCGCCCATTACGCCGCCGATAGCGACGTACCGTCCACCGTCGGTGATCATCACCGCACTGGTCGGGAGCGTGCGCGTCTTGTCATCCAAGGTGGTGAACTCCTCATTCCCGCGCGCTGAGAGCACGACCACTTCCCGGGACGCGAACTGGGACCAGTCAAAGGCGTGCAACGGCTGTCCGGTCTCCATCATCACGAAATTGGTGATGTCGACGGCGTTGTTGATGGCGCGCATACCCGCACCGCGCAGGCGCCGCCGCAGCCAGAAGGGAGACGGGCGAATCTGTCCGCTCCGGACCAGGCGACCGGCGTAACGCGGGCATCCCTCCGGGTCTTCGATGCGAACCGTCAGGTGGCTGGCCGCCGGCTCCGCGGTTTCCACCAGGTGGAATTCCGGACGCCGGATGCGACTCCCCACCAACGCGCCCACCTCACGCGCCAAGCCGAAAACCGACAGACAATCTGCCCGATTCGGTGTCAGATCGAAAGAAAGTGACATCTCATCCAGCTCGAGGGCATCCCACGCGTCGCGACCGATCGTGAACTCTTCTGGGTCCAACTCCATCAGGCCGCTGTGGTCCTCGGAAAGACCAAGGTCAAGCTCCGAACAGCAGACACCTTCTGACTCCACGGCCGCGAAGGTGAGCACACCGACCGCCTCATCCGGGGACGAAGGTAATCTGGCGCCCGGGCGGGCGAATGGCACCAGCAAACCGGATTGCGCGTTGGGGGCAGCCGAGACAACCCGGCGGCGTCCCGCACCATCGTCGACAGTGAGCACCCGCAGATCGGGCCGGGTCGGCAGCTTCTCGACCGCCACGATCCGTGCCACCACGACGCCGGTGAACCGTTCAAAGACCGGCTCAATCCGCTCCACGGCGGTGCCGATCGCCGTCAGACGTTCGGCAAGTTCCGCCACGTCCCACGGGATGGTCACATAGTCGAATAGCCAGCGAAGACCAACCTGCATATTCCCCTGCACCGCATGAAGATCGCACTTTGGGGAGGGCGAGACTCCCGACGAACCGCCCTCACGTCACCCACAGAAATGGCTCAGCACTCCATTCAGAACTGCTGCAAGAACCGCAGATCGTTTTCATAGAACAGACGAATGTCATCAATGCCGTGCTTCAATAGAGCTATCCGCTCGATGCCCATGCCGAACGCATACCCGGAAAAGACCTTGGGATCATAGTCCACGGCGGCAAACACGGCGGGATCAATCATCCCGGCGCCGAGGATCTCCAGCCAGCCCTCATGCTTGCAGAGTGTGCACCCTTTCCCCCCGCACAGCAGGCAACTCATGTCGACCTCGGTCGACGGCTCGGTGAATGGGAAGAAGCTGGGGCGGAATCGCAGCCGGGCCTCGGACCCGAAGAACTCCTGTACAAAGGCGACCAGCACACCCTTCAAATCCGCGAAGGAAACGTCGACGTCGACGAAGAACCCCTCGACCTGATGGAACACACAGTACGAACGCGCATTGATCGCTTCGTGACGGTAGACCCGCCCGGGCGCGAGGATGCGCACCGGCGGGCGGCGGTTCTCAAAGACCCGCACCTGTACGGGGGAGGTATGCGTGCGCAACAGGTACTCGTTGTTGATGAAGAAGGTATCCTGCATGTCCCGCGCCGGATGGTCCGGCGGGAAATTGAGGGCCGCAAAGTTGTAGTAATCCGTCTCGATCTCCGGCCCCTCGGCAATCTCGAATCCCATCCCATAGAAGATGGCAATGACCTCATCCATGGTCCGGGTGAGGAGATGGCGGTGGCCGCGCGGGTGGGGACGGCCGGGCAGCGTATGGTCGTAGGGACGCACTGCCGGGGCTGCTGTCGTGCCGGTTGTCGCTTCGGCCTCAAAAAGAGCGGTCAACCTGTCGCGGGTTTCGTTGGCCAGCGAGCCAACGACCCGCCGCTGGTCCTCCGGCAGGTCTTTCAGGCCACGTAGGATGGCATTGAGCGGGCTTTTCTTCCCCAGGTAGCGGGCCCGCACGACAGGATGCTCTGACACCGGCGCTGCCGCCAGATCGCACCGCGCCTCCTCCTCCAGTTGTCGTAGCTGGCCAGTGATGTCGTCAAGCGCTGTCATGATGGACAATCCCGGATGAAGCAGTCGGGAAGACGCAAAAAACAAAACCCCGTCGAACGGGGTCAAGGACTACATCGCGGCCCGCGACCGGTCCACCTGATCGGTGCCTGAGACCGTCAGGAAGTCCCGGTGGCGGTCCGCGCCACCGCGGCAAACGCCTCCGGATCGGTCGCCGCCATGTGGGCCAGCACTTTGCGGTCCAACTGGATTCCCGCCTTTTTCAAGCCATCCATCAGCCGTCCGTAGGTCAGGCCGAGTGAGCGGGCGGCAGCATTGATCCGGACAATCCACAGCGCCCGCATCGTGCGCTTGATGTTGCGACGGTCACGGTATTGGTAGGTCCACCCCTTCTGGACCGTTTCCCGCGCCGTGCGGTACAGTTTGCGACGCCCACCAAAGTTCCCTTTGGCGGCTTTCAGATAGCGTTTGTGGCGGCGATGCGCCGCCACGTTGTTGGTTGCCCTCGACACGTCTATGTCCCTTCCATCATCAGTGGCCGGCGGTCAATCGTCATAGGGCAGCATGCCCTTGACGCGCACCTGGTCGGCATCAGAAACGTGGGTCGATTTCCGCAGCCGGCGCTGACGCTTCGTTGTCTTTGAGGCCGACAGGTGGCCACGATAGGCCTGGGAACGCTTGAACCGCCCGGAGTTGGTGCGTTTGAACCGCTTGGCGGCCGAACGGTTGGTTTTCATCTTAGGCATCGCGGTCTTCTCCTGTCCCCGGCCCCAGAGGCCGAAACAACTAATATACTCCCCAGGACCTGCTCGTCAACCCAGAAAACGGGCCTGTCACCGGCTCACGCCGGCTGAGCGGACCCCTCGTCGGGGACGGGCTGTCCGCTCGGAACACCCACGGCAACCGTGTCGGTCGCGCCACTCTCCGAGACAGGCACCGCGAGCACGCTCTCCGTCCGACCGGCGGGTATGGCTTCCGGTTTCGGCTTCGCCGTCGTGCGCTTGGGGTTGATGATCAGGGACATATGCCGCCCCTCCATCCGGACACTCGGCTCGGGCTGCCCCACCTCGGCCAGTTGGGCCTTGATCCGCTCAAGAATGCGGTAGCCGAACTCGGTGTGCGTCATCTCCCGGCCGCGGAATTCAACGTAGGCGCGCACCTTATGCCCCTCAAGGAGAAACTCCCGCAGCCGCTCAGTCTTGAAGCGGATGTCGTGCTCGTCGATCTTGGGGCGAAACCGCATCTCTTTGAGTTGGGAACTCTGCTGCCGTTTCTTGGCCTTTCTGGCATTCTTGGATTCCTCATACAGGTGCTTGCCATGGTCAAGAATGCGGCAGACCGGCGGACGCGCCTCCGGTGAGATTTCGACCAGGTCGAGCCCCTGCTCTTCGGCCAACTTGAGCGCGTCACGAGTGGCCATGATCCCGAGCTGGCTGCCGTCGGAACCGATCACCCGCACCTGCGGAAAACGAATGCGGCGGTTTGTACGGACCGACTGCTGACGTGGAACTGCGATGGGCACATACCTCCCCGGGCGAAATCACCCGGCATCAAGGGTTGATTCTCAGGCGGCGCCCTCATCGGCGGGACGATCCTGGGCGCGCACCGTGTCGATGAACCCGGCGACAGACTGTGCCCCCAGATCATGTCCACCATGCGCGCGCACGGCGACCGTATGCGCCTGCGCCTCCCGTTCACCGACAACCAACATATAGGGAATCTTCTGTGTTTCCGCTTCCCGTATTTTCAGTCCGATCTTCTCCGAACGTACATCAGCACGAGCCCGCAGACCCGCCGCCCGCAGTTCCTCGGTCACCGCGACGGCGTAGTCGGCGGCCCGGTCTGTAATCGACAGCACGCCGATCTGCTCAGGAGCCAGCCACACGGGAAAGGCCCCGGCATGGTGCTCCAGCAGAATCCCAAAGAAACGTTCCAAAGAACCAAGCAGGGCGCGATGCACCATCACCGGCCGGTGATTCTTACCATCGGCGCCGGCATACTGCAGATCGAACCGCTCCGGCAGATTGAAATCGAACTGGATGGTGCCGCATTGGTGCGACCGACCGATGGCGTCTCGCAAGTACAAATCAATCTTGGGGCCGTAGAAGGCACCGCCCCCCACGTCCACGGAATACGCGTGGCCGCGTGACTCCAGGGCACGACGCAGCGCGTCCTCCGCCAGCGTCCAGTCGGCCTCCTCGCCGATCGCCTTCTGGGGCCGGGTCGAGAGAAAGACCGCCACGTCGGTGAAGCCGAAGGCGGCATAGATGGACAGGCAGAAGTCCAGCGTGCGCCGGATTTCCTCCTCCACCTGGTCACGGCGGCAGAACAAGTGCGCATCATCCTGCGTGAAGCCGCGCACGCGGAATAAACCCTGCAACACACCGGTGCGTTCGTAGCGGTAGACCGTCCCCAACTCGGCCCAACGGAGCGGCAGGTCACGATACGAGCGTACCTCGGACCGGTAGATCAGAATGTGGAACGGGCAGTTCATCGGCTTCAACTGGTGCGGGTTGTTCTCTACCGCGAAGGGCGGGAACATGCTCTCCGCATAGAAGCCGGTGTGACCGGATGTCTCCCAAAGACGCAGCCGGGCGATGTGCGGCGAATACACCAGTTCGTACCCTGATTCCTGATGCCGTTTATACCAGAACTCCTCGATCTTGCGGCGGACGAAGGCGCCTTTCGGGTGCCAGAGGACCAAACCGGCGCCGGAGTCCTCCTGAATTGAGAACAGTTTCAGTTGCTTGCCCAGGCGGCGATGATCCCGACGCTCAGCCTCCTCGCGGCGGCGAAGACAGTCGTCCAACTGCTGCTTGTCGGGAAAAGACACGCCGTAGATGCGCTGCAATTGCGGGTTGCCCTCGGAGTCACGCCAGTACGCCCCGGCGATTGACAGCAACTTGAACGCCTTGATCCGCCCGGTCGACGGGATGTGCGGCCCTCGGCACAGATCGAGGAATCCTGAACTGGAGTACAGGCTGACCTTCTCGCTAGCCGCGTCGACTTTCTCCAGGATTTCCAGCTTGTACGGCTCACGGCGCTCTTGATAGAGGCGGCGCACCTCGTCGGCATCACACTCCCGGCGGGCGAACGGCGCATCCTCGGCGATGATCTCTGCCATGCGTTTCTCGAACCGCTCAAGATCGTCCGGTGAAAAGGGCCGGGGGGGATCGAAGTCGTAGTAGAATCCCTCAGCGATCGGCGGACCAATGGCCAGCTTGGTCCCGGGAACCAGCTCGGTGACCGCCTGCGCCATGACGTGCGCCGAGGAATGCCAGAACACCTGGCGCCCCTCGGGCGAATCGAAGGTCAGGATTTCAATGGGGGCGTCAACTGCAATCGGCATCGACAGGTCGCAAACCTGGCCGTCGACCTTGATCGCGAGCGCCGCCTGCGCCAGACGACGGCCGATCGCCGCGGCGACTTCGGCGCCCGTCACACCACGGGCAAACTCACGCGATGACCCATCTGGCAACACAAGCCGGATGGAGCTGTTTTCCGAGAGCGTTGTCATTTAGAGCAACACCGGGCCGCCCGATCGGCGGCAGACCATTGCGAGGCAACTATCATAGGAATGCGGGGCGCTTGCCGGAGATGAGCAGATATCGTCATGGGCGATACTGGAATCGAACCAGTGACCTCTTGCATGTCAAGCAAGCACTCTAACCATCTGAGCTAATCGCCCCAGTTTCACCCGAATATGATACGGGCTGCCGGATCAGGACGCAAGCCCTTTGGCTGCCACGATCTCACGCGTGAACCAGGGTCCAACCGCCTCAATATCCGCGAACCAATTGCAGGAACGTACCGGCGCGCCCGTACTCCAGCCGCGCGCGTTCAACGAACTCATCGACGTTCTTGCGCTCGATGCCGAATCCGGCTGCCACCTGCCAGTCCAGAACGGGGCCGGCCGACCGTTGACCGCCGGGATCGGCGAACTGGTGCGCCAGATAGTCGGCCACGTGGACCGCGTGCGTCAACTGAACCTGCTCCACACCGGTCAGATCCAAGTCGTGATGATGGGCGACCGCCGCACCCAACGATGCCGGCAAGTGCCAGCGTTCGGCAAGGTACGTCCCGATTGCAGCGTGGTCCAGGCCGAGGACCTCCGCCTCGACCCGATGATCGGCGATGCGACCATACTCGGGGTGGGCACGCAGTCGTCCACGCTCGACCGGCATGTAGCAGACCAGGACCATTTTGCCGATGTCATGCAGAAGCCCGGCGGTGAACCCCTCGTCACCCTGGGCCAGTACCCGCTCGTCAGTGCGCTTCCCGTATAACACGCGAGCCGCCGATGCGGTCGCCAACGAATGTCGCCAGAACTCATCCTGGACATCCGGTTCATCATTTGAACTCGCGAAAACCTCCGTCAAAGCCGCGGAAAGCACCAGCATCCTGACCACCGCCATACCGAGGATGACAATCGCCTGGCGAACCGATGCCGTCGGCTGCGGGAGCCCATAGTAGGCCGAGTTGGCCACGCGCAAGACCATCGTAGCCAGACCGGGGTCTTCGGCCACGATCGCCGCGATGTCATAGGCGGACGTGGCGGGATCATTGAGAACGCGGTTGAGCTGGGAAAGGACCAAAGGAGGCGTCGGCAGCGACTGCGCCAGATCGAGACGCTGCAAGAGAGCCGGATCGGACAGAGCTGTTGTCACTTCAACCCTTCCCGACCTCCCAGCACCGGGCGGGAGATCATGGGGCGAGGCGCGCCAGAGGACAAGACCGCGTCACCGTCAACGGCAACCAACGGCTCTAAGGCCACGAGAATCTCGCTTGTTGCAGTGGGGATCGAACCATGCCATCCTTGGTATGGGGAAAAGAACCGCGACCCTGGCTGCGTTCACGCTGCGGACACCGGGCCGAGGCAGACTGCTCAGATCTGCCACTGCTCCAGCAGCCGGTCCACGACCCCGGAGATGACGTCGCGCCGGCTATATGTGCCGTTGCCGACGTTGCGTCGCGCCGCATCGATCCTGTCGGGGCGGATGCTGCCATCATCGGCGGAGGCATTGATATCGCCGCTGGCCAGCAGCCGCGCTGCGGTGCTGCGAAGCGCTTCCTGATCGTGGATGTCGTCGCCGCTCAAGTCCACGGTATCCCCAGGCGGAACGCTTTCGTCTCTGTTGGAAGGGTCGCTGCGCTCGGTGCGGGCGGCGGCCGGGCCTGTCTGCCCGCGCGGCTTGGCCCACCCGGCCGGGTCCAGCGGTCCCGCGTTCGCATTGATCATAACCACATCCCGCCCCCTCCCTTATACATATCGACACTTCGCTTGAGGGGTTTTACGGCCGGACGGCAGAATACCAGATCAGGGCCGCTCATCCAAGAATCGTGGGGTCAAATCCCCTGCCGCCATCCCCGCGAGGAGGCGCCGTCCCTGACCCATCGCGTCCAGCTCGCGACGGTATGCCGCCAGCCGCTGGCCCGCGAGGCGTTCGCACTCGGCAACAACCTCCCGGCAACGCCCGACCATGTCGGTGATCTTATCGACGACACCGACTACCTCGGGGGCCTGGGTCCACTCACAGAACCGGTCCGGGGCCGAGGTGCGCGCCGCGGTTATCCGTTGCTCACTGCCCTCGATCTGTTGCTGCAACCCCGCGACCTCGGCGAAGTCCGCAGAGACGTCCTGATCCCGACCATCCGCGAGCCAATCTCGCTGCCGATCCAAGAGCACATACAGCGTCCGGTAAAAACCGAGTTCTGTCTCCAGCGCGTCCGCCAGTTGGCCACGGTCGCGGATGACAACGGGTGCAGCATGTGTCTTCATCGCTTCCTCCGTCCCCCTGGCGGCGTTTACGCCTGACAGCACAGCGCACCGGCTTCGATGCCTGGGGTTGGCACGGCTCCGGCGCCGGTCGCTGCGACCTCGCTGGTCTGTGCCGCCACCCCTTCCCATCCCTCTTTCAGAGTCCGGAGAATGTCGATGCAGTTCTGGGCGGCTTGGATGTCGCGGCGCGCGTTCGCGATGGTGATCTGCTCGATCAGAAAGGCATACAGAGCGGCCAGCTTGTCGGCTAGATCCCCGGCGTCCCGGTTCAATGTGCCGCAGAGGTGGACGACGATGCGCCGCGCGCGGTCGAACTTCTGCCAGCTCTGATCGAAACGCTCTTTCTCAACCATCTCGATCGCCTCGTGGAGGAAGCGAATCGCGCCCTGATAGAGCATGACCAGCAGCTCCGCCTGTGACATCCCCAAGAGCTGTGTCTGGCGGTATTCGTCCAGCGAGTTCTTCGTCATGTCGGATGTCACTCCTGTTACCTGGTGGACGTGGAATACGAGCTGAGAATATTGAGCTGCTGCTCCAGATACGACGATTGCGTCTGGTATTCACTGAGCGCCATCTCGAGCGCGGTGTAGCGCTCGTACAGCTTTTCCTGGCGGACGGCCAGGCGCTCCTCCTGGCTGGTAATCTGCGCCTTGAGATCGTCAATCTCGGACTGAATTCCCTTGGTGTATCGGCTGATGGAGCCGTCGGTGGATCGCGACATCGCATCCGCCGTCCGGTCGAGCCGCGAGGCGAAGCCCCGGACAAATGTGACGGTCGCATCGTTCTGTCCGGTCACTTGCGACGGCGTCAGACGCACCTCAAGGCGCAAGCCGGCGGTCTTGGCGTTGCTTGTATTGCCGGTCAGAATCTGCCCGACGCCGGTCGCCGCTTCGCCGTTGATCGTGCCGGCGACATCCTGGCCTGGAGTCAGCGCACCGCCGCCGCTGAATCCGAGCACATTCACGGCACTGTTGCTGTCCGCGGCCTCGATCGCCAGACGCGAGCCGGAGCCGTAGCTACCGGAAGTGAATTCCAGATACCCGCTGTCGCCGGTGTCGACCCAGGCGACTTTGACACCGCGGTTGCCGACGGTGCTGTCCGCGTTGATCTTCGTTTGAATCTCGGCGGCCAGTTCCGTACCGGAGTTGTAGGTCTTCGTACTGAGGGTGAGGGAGTCCGAACGGACACCATCGACACTCAGTCGGAACACGTTGTTGCCGGACGTCACTGCCAAAGGCATGGCTGCCGGATCGGCAATCTCCAGTCCCCGCAACCGGCTCTGTGTGGCTGCTTGCGTGATCTTGACGTCATAGCCGTCCTTGGTCTCGACGGCCTTGGTCCCCGCTGAGAGGAAGGAAATCAGCGAATTGGTGGATGCTCCGGAGTCGGCAAATAGGTTCTTCACGCCATTCGGATCAGAGGCCAGCTTCGCAGCCAGCGCGTCGGGGTCCGCCAGCGACAACAGCCCGTCGGCGCCCGTCCGGATCCCCAGCGAGCGCAGCGTGTTCATCCCCTTGGGCAGACCGGAAAGCGCGCTGCTGAGCGACGACCGCAGTTGGCTCTGAGCCGCCATCAGGAACTGATCCCCGATCAGCAGACCGGCTTCCTGCGTTTCGCTGTTATAAGTAAACTGCTTATCAATCGTCTTCATCACTTCGTTATATTTGGCCAAGAAGTCATTGATCTTGTCCTCGATGGTCGCCTGGTCCACGCCGGCCGTGATCGTGACCGGCGTCGTCGTGATCGATTTCAGATTGATGGTCAGTCCGGAAATGAGATCTTTGATCTGGTTTGACGCCGAGGAGACAACAATCGGCGCCCCTCCCCCGGTCTCCGAGCCGAAGGATACGCGCGCGTCACCCGCCTTCTGCAGCAGCGGTGCGAAGGTCTGCACCTGAACCTGGTCGCCGGCCGCCAGCGTCCCGGCGCCAAACTTGAGCGTCAGCCCGTTGGCACCGGTGCCGGTCAACGCCACTTCGCCGTCGACCGCCGTGACTTGGAACGATCCCGTATTCGTGCCGTCGGTCCAGGTGATGTTGATCGGCGCGCTCCCGACTGTCTGCGTGCCGCTGCCCCCCACAGTGAAGGTGTAGGTCTTGTTGGCACTCCCCGTGTAGGACGCCGTCGGCCCCACTGCCACCGCCGACGTGCCGGCCATGCCGGACAGTCTCTCAACGGCATCAAATGATGCCGTCGCGAAGTTGGGAGTTGTCCCACCGCTGAGATTGGCGGAAAATGCGATCGTGTTCTTCGCCCCGGTATTATCCGCCGTCAGCATCAATCGGTATGAGTTCGCTGTGGAACCATCATTGATAATGGTAGCGGTCACGCCGACATGCGCGGCGTTGACGGCATTCTTCAATCCCGTCAGACTGTTGTTGGTGCTATCGACCGTAATGGAGTAAGTGCTTCCCGATCCGACACCGATCTGGACCGTGCCGGTGCCCAGTGTGGCGGTTGCCGGATCGTCGAACCCTTGCGAAGCCATCTGCTGATTGGTTGCCAGCGCCTGCACGGACAGAGCATAAGTCCCGGCACCGACGTGTCCGGAGGCCGTGGCGGAGAGCGCCGTTTCGTCTGATATTGCCAGGGTTGTGGCGTCGAAGGCGTCACTGCGCAATAGGGGCGATATCGCGCTGCGCAGCGCCACCATTAGAGCGGACATCGAGTTGTAGGTCGTCAGGCGGTTGGTGGCCTCGGTCTGGCGCTCGGTCAGGCGATCAACGACCTTGCGTTCCTGAGCCATGATCGCTTCGACGATCGCGGCGGTGTCGAGATTCGACGACAATCCCTGAATCGATTGTAAACCAGGCATGGGAGCTCCGTATTCCTTTGCGTGTTCTTCCTGACGGGGTGGGGCGGCCCGGATCAGAACCGGACCGCCCTCCCGTGTAGCGTGAGACGTGCGCGCCGCCGGTGCGGGGCGCCCGTCAGGCGGTCAGTTCAAACAGGACTCCCACGAGTTCCTGCATCCGTTGCCGCATCCGCAGAATCTGGTCCGGCGGTACCTGCCGCAGCACCTCGCCGGTGTTGCGGTCGACCACTGAGACAATCAGATCCTCCGTCTCGTCGTCTACCCGGTAGCGCAGGCCGACATTGGTGTGCTCCAGGACATCGTTAACGGCGGCAACAGTGCTTTCGACCTCCGCGGCCGACGGCCGATCCGATGCCGAGCGTCCAGGCAGGCTGTATCCCGTGAGATCTTCGATGCCAGCACCACAGTCAGCAGACATACGCGCCGCCCGCGTTCCTTTGCTCTGGCCCGAAGGGGAACCTGGGATGTACCCCCGTTCTACAACCGCCGGCGGTATGAACAGATCATAGTTCATCGGTCGCTGCCTCCCGTTCCGTCACCCCCGCTCGATCAGGAGGAGGAGGAGGTATCCTCCTCCCCCCACCATGCGCAAGGTTACTGGAACAGCGAGAGGATGACTTGCGGCACCTGGTTCGCTTGTGCCAGCATTGCCGTGCCCGCCTGCAACAGGATCTGGTACTTCACGAATTCCGACATCTCACTGGCCATGTCGGTGTCACGGATCGACGATGCGGCTGCGGTCAGGTTCTGCGCCGCGATCCGCAGGTTCGACAGGTTCGATTCCAGCGTGTTCTTCTGGAACGTACCCAGGTTCCCGCGGGTTCCGGAGACCTCGTTGATAGCCGCATCGACCACGGACTGGGCGTCCTGGGCGCCCTGCACTGTAGTGACGTCGATCTTCGACAGATCGGTCCACATGTTCCCGGCCAGGTTTTTGCCCAGCGCCGAGGAACTCATGTTGGCCAGCGAGATACTGGCGACTTGTCCAACCGAGGCGCCGATCTGGAAGACCAGCGACAGGTCGGTCACGGACAACTGCTCCGTGCCGCCGCCGGAAATCAGCGAATAGTTCGCTTTGATTGACTCGCTGCGGTCGGCGTTGTAGACCAGGGTGTCCTTGCCCGCCGTGACTGACGTGGACGGACCGCCGTCGAGGCGAACGTCGAATTTGGCCGCCTTGACATCGAGCAGCACGCTGCCAACGTTCAGCCCGTTGGCCGCGGTGTTGATCGTCAGATCGATCGTTCCGCGACCGGAGGAGCCCGTTGCCTTGTTGCCGATGGTAACATCGCGGGTCGAGGCATACTTCACCGACGTGATCGAGGTGACCCAGCCGTCGAAGGAAGCCAGCGCGTCGGCCCCGGAAATGTCGATCGTGTCGGCGATGGCTAAGCCTAGCGAATTCTCGGCGTCCTCGTTGACGATGCCGTTCGAGAGGATCTTGATCTTGTAATCTGACCCCTCATCGGCGGTCGTCATCTTGACCATGTCTGTACCCACGGCCGTGGCGATGACGTTGTTGACCGATCCGGTGGCGACACTACCCAGACCGATCTTCAACGCGCGGTTGAATTCGGTGACCAGCGAGGCAATCGAGGTGAAGGTCTTGGTGCCGGCCGCGGCGGTCACCAGATCGATGACGGTCGTGTACCCATTCTGGTTGGCGGTGGTCGCCTGGAGTTTGATCTTGTCGAGCGACACGCCCCGGGTGGAACGGGTGGTCCCGAAATCGAGCGCCTTCTGGGTGCTGGTGTAGCTGAAGGACGTCAGCTTCACCGAGTACTGCGCGCCCTTGTTGACCGAGCGGAGGGTCACCGTGCCGGCGGCGAGACCGGCGCTGGCGGCTTCAATCTTGCCGGCCAGCGACGCGTTGGCGGCGATCGCCGTGTTCAACTTGCTCACAACCTGAGTGGCCGAGTCATTGAGAGCGACAGCAACCGTCAGCGCCTGGTCGCCCACCGCGTTGGAACCCGCTTCCTGGTAGTTGAGGACGACGGTGTAGTTCCCCACCTCAGCGGCGGTGGCCAGACCAACGGTCCCCAGAGTCGTGACCGTGGCATACTGCGCGGTGCCGCCGAGCACGAGACTGTTGGCAAACGCATCGGTGATCCCGATCGCCGTCGAAGTGCGCGTAGCGCCGGACGAGCTCTGGATCACATCGAGATTGTGGATCTTCTCATCGAGGTTGTAGACCGTCCCGCCGGTCTTCAGCGAGAATCCCAGCGACGTCGAGTTCAGTGTCGCCGTGGCATCCGCCGTCTTGGTGGCGATCAGCGAATGTGTGCCGGTGGTCAGCTTGCTCTGCTTGACGGTCAACAGCGCGGTGTTGGTGCTGGTGATGATCGCCGAGTTCTCCTTGCTGCCGTCGAGCAGCTTCTTGGTGCCGAACTGGGTGTTCTTCGCGATACGATCGATCGTGGCGATCGAGTTCGCGATTTCCGCCTGGTCGGCGTCCAACTGCGCAGAGTCATTGAACCCCTCGTTGGCAGCGTGAATCGCCAGTTCGCGCATCTTGACCAGCAGGTTGTTGATTTCGGTCAGCGCGCCCTCGGCGGTCTGAATCATGTTGATCGACCCTTCCGAGTTCTGGATGGCGCGGTTCAAACCGGCGACCTGGGAGCGGAACTGCTCGGAGATCACCAGACCGGCCGGGTCATCGGACGCGCGGTTGATGCGGTAACCGGATGACAGTTTCTCCATCGCCAACGACATCGAGCGGGTGGTGGAGAGCAGGTTGCGATGAGCGTCCAACGCGGCTAGGTTGGTATTGATTTGCATCCCCATGGTAAAACCTCCTTGAAGGTCCTTGTCAGGCGGTCCATGCCCGACACGTACGCGACAGTTTGCTTTCCTCTACCGTGATGACCTCCATGGTCGCGTGGCCCCTACGGGCCGTCCGGTCGTGACATCCAGCCGACCGCTTGAGCTTGTGGACCTCTCACCCCCTTTTGCAGCGGGCTGCCAGGCAGCCCCGATGTGTCCGCGCCTGACCCGGCTTCACCGCCGGCCCGGCGCGGTCGTCTACCAGCACCAGACGACTCGTGCTACAATCCTACTGCGAATGGTCGGCAGTTCGCGGGTAGCGCTTTAGGGGATGGATCCGGGCCGTAACGCTTCTGCCCCCTCTGAGAGCCGTGACGCTCAGAATGGACAGGCCGACAACGGCTTCGCGAAGAGTTCGTAGTGGAGTGAATCCCATACTTCGGGATAGGCCGCGTCTCCGGTGAGTTCCAGATCAGGCTGGCAGTGCGGCTGGTCGACACGCCAGGCCTGCCGGGGAGGCGGCGCCTGCCGGCGCGCCCGGAATCACCGCCACGTTGTAACGACCGGCGACCACGTAACACTGGGACCCTGGATAGGAGGCGAAATCCTCAGCGGTCCACAAGCAGTGGTGCGTTTCGCGCTCGTTGCCGTACTCCGGTCCCTGGGCGTGAAAGTAGTTGGGCGTAGTCACCAGCACGGCCCGTTCGGCATGGGCGCGGCACTTGTCCAGCAGGATACCGCCGGCCGTCTTGGGAAAATGCTCGATCACATCTCCGAGGAAGACAAGATCATAGCTCCCCAGCCGGTCAATCTCCACCTGGGCATCGCCGATGATGATCCGGTCGTAAACCTCCCGCTGCAGGCTGCTGATGTAGGGCGCAAAGCACTCGATCCCATCGATGCGCACCTGCCACCCGGACCGCTGCAGCCGCGCCGGATTGGCGGCCGCACCCCAAATGTCGAGATACTCGCGGAACAGGAAGCCATACTTGCCGAACCCCGTGCCGACTTCCAGAATCGATCGCGGCTGAAGCTCCATCACGAAGTTGATGATGAAGGGGATGAGTTCAGGACGTGACGAGGGCATGGTCCTTCTCCCGGCCCGCCGCGGCGGGGGTGCCGGGGGCGGCGTTGTCCAGCCGACGACCGACGAGATAGCGCTGGGCGTGCTGCACGTGATCGTCGACCACCGCGAACCACCCCTGCAGCAACGTTAGATAGTCGTGGTTGAAGTTGTGCGGTGCCGGATTGTCGAAGGGCGCCGCGGTCACGATGGCCAGTGTGCCGCGACAGACGCGATGCAACTCGGCCACCATCGCGGCGATTTCCCCGGGCACGACGTGCAGCAGGACTTCGGCGGCCACGACCAAGTCAAAGTACTCGTTGTCGTAGGGGAGCCGCGTGCGTCCTGCGGCGGTTCGGCTCCCCTCGGCTTCGCTCGGGACAAGCGGCTCACCGCACGCGGCACCGCACATCAGGGAATAGGGATTGCCGGGACAGATGCGAAGCGCCTCCTGGTGCGCCACCGCCAGTTGGGAGCGCGAACGGTCGTAGCCATGAACCTCCGGAACCGGGCTCCAAAAGGGGAACAGCTTCCCGGTGCCGCAGCCGAAGTCGAGCAGGGTGCGCGGATTCAACTCGGCGACGAGGCGGGAAAAGAAGCGCGCCTGTTCCTCCCGGTAGACCGCGTACTCCGGTGAGTTCACGTAGGCGCGGTACGATTCTCCCCCACGCGCCTCCCAATAGGCATCCGGTTCATAGACGGTGGTCATCGATCGTCTCCTGCCGGCGCCGTCTCTCTGATGGCGTCAGTGGCTTCGCCAGCGGCGATCGGTTCGTTGTTCTTTGCGGCCGGCCTCGGCGTAGTTGACCGGTCGACCAGGTATTCACGGACGGCGCGGAGACGGTCCCACGCCGGCTGATACTCGGCGTCGACCTGCAGCGCGGCCTCGTATCCCATGAGCGCCGATTGGACAGCGCCGCTATGCAGGTAGCAGTCGCCGAGACGCGTGAGCGTGTCGGGCCGGCCGGGTTCCTGTTCCACTAGTTTCTCGTACTCCTCAATCGCCCGCGTGTAGTCGTGGCGGGCGGCATACAGATCACCAAGCACGCCGCAGACCTGAACATCGTCCGGCGCCATTTGCGCGTAGCTCTCCAGTGAGAAAATAGCGTCGTCGATCTTCTGCTGCTGCGCCAGGGATACACCGAGATTGCGGTACACGAAGCTCTCGGCGTTGCCGGCGGCGATCAGTCGCCGATAGATTGCCTCGGCGCGGGCGAATGCACCGGCCTGGTAATGACAATTGCCCAGGTTGTTCAAGAGTACCGGATCGTCCGCCGCCGACTCCAGGCATTGCTCGTAGAGGCGCCCCGCCGCCTCCCATTGCTGAAGCGCATAAGAGACGTCCGCCTGCAGGCGCAGGAGCACCGCCCGGTCGGCCGTGTCGTTGTCAACGGCCTCGAGATGCTGCAGCGCCACATCCGGCTTTCCCTGGGCCAACTCCAGGCGCGCGAGCCGGCAGCGCAACTCGCCGTTCTCCGGATGGTGGTTCAACCCCTCCTCCAAACAGCTCCGCAGCGCGTCACACTGCCCCGGCTCAGATAACTGGGCGGCAAGGATGAGACGCATATCGAGGTTCTCGCCATGGACGATCAGTCCCCGTTCGAGTTCCTGACAGGAGCGCGGGGCATCACCAACCCGGGACAAAGCCTGGGCGAGACGGAAGTGACCATCGAGATAGTCATCCCGTTCGGCAACGCACTTCTCGAACCATTCTACGGCCTCGGTGGGTTTGTCTTCCATCTCGGCCACCAGCCCCAGCCCATAGTAGGCGTTGTGCCGGCTGTCCAGGTGCAGGATGATGACGTGATCGGTCTCGGCGTGCTCGTTGTAATTGCCCTGCTGTTCAAGATATTCGAGGAAGTACTTCCGGGCCAGACCCGATTGTCCGTCAAGCGAGTGGATGTGACCCAGACTGAGGATGGCATCCAGATACCCCGGCTTGTGGCGCAGCGCGCGGTGCGCACACTCGGCCGCCTGCGCGTACTCTCCCTTGGTGAAGTAGGCGGTGACCAGCTGATGCAGCGCCATCAGATGGATGTGCCGCTGCCTGATGTCATCGGGAGATGTCAGTTCGACGGCGCGGGTCGCATGATCAATGACCCGATCCATACGCCCCGGCGAGGTGTCCGAGGGATCACCCCGCAGCAATTGGGCGAGATTGAAGTGGGCGAACGCGTGGTCGGGGTTCTCCGCCAGCTGCTTCTCCAAGAGCTCACGGCTGCGTGCCACCTTGCGAACCATGGCTTCCGGCGAGAGACCATAACCGTAGTGATAGATGCGGACCGGTATGCGAAGCGTCGGCTCGGCCGTATGGAAACGAAGCTGGTTGTGAACGATGCCTTCGTAGCAGGCTCCGAGGTCGCGCCGGAAGAAACGGATAGAAGGCAGGAACGACGTGTACATCCCCTTTTCACGCGAGTAGTTGTAGACGGAAACCGCGACAATCTTAAACTCGTTCTGCTCGGCGACCTGGCGGACAAGCGCGACGTCGGCGGCCTCCACCTCCTCGTCGGCGTCCAGAATGAAGATCCAGTCGCCGTCGGCGTATCCCATGGAGATGTTGCGCGCCTTGGAGAAATCACCCTCCCAGGCGTGATGGTACACGGTGGCGCCGAATGACTCGGCGATTTCCACCGTGCGGTCGGTCGAACCGGTGTCGACGATGATGATCTGATCAGCCAGCCCGCGCACGCTCGCCAGACACTGCGGCAGATGCTCCTCTTCATTCTTGACGATCATGCACAGAGTAATCTTCGGATGCGCCGGTTGGGACGGTGCGTCGGCGACCGTCAGGCGCGCCAGTAGCGATGAGCGCGAACAGGCACGGCGCCCCTCGCGGAGGACCGCCTGCGCGTCTGTCGTCCGGCCGACCTTCACCAGCAGGCGCACGAAGTTGGCCCAGGCAACATCGTAGGAGCGCTTCGCCCCGATGGCATCCTCAAAGGCAGCCATCGCCTCGTTGTTGCGGCCGGTGTTCTCCAGCGATACCCCGAGATGGTTCAAGACTTCATGCCGCAAGGACCGCGTGCCGCAGAGGACAGCCGCCACCGCCTCATCTGACGCCGCGGCGTCACTGAAGGACAGGAAGGCATGGGCGTGGGTTTCGCAGCGGGCATCCGACCCGAGGTGATGGTTGACATAGGCAAGCAGGTAGTGATAGTCGAGCGCCTCCGGCACTGCGGCAGAGGCGGATTCGACCAACAGCCGGGTATCCTCGTACCGCTCGACCTTCGCCAGGGCGAATCCCAAGGCACGCACCGCCCGCCACCGGTTCGTCTGGTCATCGTCAAAGCACCCCGTGGCAACGGGGTTCTCCAGCAGGTCCACAACCTCGCCGGCATGATCGCGGGCGAGTAGCGCCTCCGCCAATTCGAGGCGCGCCACATGGTCATCGGCGTCCGTCTCCAGCCGGCCGCGCAGCGCCCGCAGCGAGGCGTTGCGACCGGCGGTAGCCGTTGGGCGTGCCACCGACCGACCGTCCCACTTCTTGATCAGCCGGGAGTGTCTCTGTCGTTTCTTGGGCATAGGCCAGACCTGTTGTTGGCGGATGGCATATTGATCGCAAGCTTGCCGCAGCAATCATGCCGGTGATTTCGTTGACTCAGCGATTAGCACTTCGTGTAGAACCGCCTCGATCTCGTGCAGTCGATCGCTCCAGTTATAGCGCTCGGTGATGAACCGTCGGTAGGCTCCAGCAACCCGATCCGCCTCGCCGGAATCATAGCGCCGGATGATCTCCACTGCCTGCGCCGGAGTATCAAAAAGGCACTCGGGCGGGTAGAGTCCGTCAGCCCCCTTCCAACTGTGGACCAAAGGCAGGCAACCGCAGAGCATTCCCTCGGCAATCGAATAGTGGAACGACTCAAAAAGCGACGTCGAGATCACATAATTCATGCCCGCATAAAACGACGGCATGTCGTTCACCCAGCCGTGAAATGTGACCGGGATCTGGAGCCGGGGCAGCAGATGATCAAAGTACACCTTGATGCGCGGGTCCTGATGCGTTCCGGCGATGTCCAACCGGAAGGTGGAATCCGAATCGTGCAGCACCTTGAACGTCTGCAACAACAGCGATGGATTCTTCTTGTAATTGATGTAACCGACCGAGGCGACATGGCGCTCCCCCGGTCGCCGGGCACTGGGCGGCACGAAGGGGAATCGCTCGGGGTCGACACCGTTGTGGATGATCGTGCGACGCACCGGCACCTTCCCGTATTCGTCGAGAATCTCCTCGACCGAGCGGTTCACCAGGATCAGGCGATCGACGTTCGCCCAGTTGACCTTCGCGGGCACATCGGTGAACGCTTCATAGGAGTGCAGGCGACAGATGATCTTGCCGGCCTTCGGCATACGGGTCGCATCGACCAAGTAGCCGTCGCACCACTCAAACCACGTGAGGTCGGCCCAGCGCATGGCATCCGCCAATTGCAGGGAGGTCGACGGCGCCAGGACGCGCACCTCATTGTGAGCGGAGAAGTGGGCGGCGATCGGCTTGAGGAACGTATCCGCCGCGGCGATGAATGCGATCCGGTGGTTGGTCACGCGCGGGGCCGAAGGCACGGCCGCAACGCGCACCGCCACCTCAGGCGCGTCGTCTAGCCCGGGGCCGCCGGCGGTATCTTGAAACCGGCGCTGCCATGACGCCAGGTCCGGGTCAAAACCGATGACGCCCGACAGACGCTGCACCAAGGCCCGTCCGGCCTCGTGTTGGCCGGTATCCCAGTAGAATTGCAGGGCGTTCTCGCGCCCTTTCTCATAGCGGGGGTTGCAGGCCAGGCAGCGCTCATATGCGGCGGCGGCAGCCGCGCGATTTCCCGCCGCGGCTTCCAGCAACCCAAGATCATTCAGAACCTCATGGTTGCCCGCGTTCAGTCTGAGGCGGTGTTCACACGCCTCGCGCGCCAAAACGTAGTCGCCGACCCGGCAAGCGGCCATGACGAGGTTGAGTTGGGCTCGGTCGGAATCCGGCTGGAGTGAAGCGGCACGGCGGTACCACTCCAGGGCCGCGTGGTCGTCTCCCTGTTGGGCCAGCACCTCGGCCAGCCGCTCGGCGGTCTCAGGATCATCGGGACACAACTGCACCAGGCGGCGCAGAAGCGGGAGCGCCTCCGACGTCAAACCGGCGTCAAGGAAGATCCCGACCGCCTCACGATGGGGAGCGAGGGCATTGGGTTCCTTCTGACACTGCACCCGCAACTCGGCGATGCGTGCCCGTGACAACGGCGCACGCCCGGTGACCTGACTGGTAGTAGCGGACATGATGGAATCTGATTGTGCCGGAAAGCGCCAGGACGGAATCCCGCCCGTGAATCATGTCATGATGATGGACGGCGGCCGTTGGCGGGCCAAGTCGGCCGCATCGCGATCCTAAACAGGTGCGACTTGCGCCTCCGCGATCGGACGCCGCGCGCCAAGCTTCTGTAGCTCATCCATGATATAGTGGCAAGTCGTGTAGGGACTACGCACCATGACCATCTGCTTGCCACGGTTGTTATCCCGGTTGACCAACAGCGGTCCCTGGAGGTTGATCGACATTCGGCTCATGTCTTCGGGCACGGTCACGATGGTCCAGACAGCCACTTGGCTGACGTCGGTCACACCCAGCTCCGCGATCTCGCGCGGATCGACTTCGATCCTGTAGTGCGGCACGAACAGGCGCGGATTGACCACGACGAACAAGAGGCTCGGGTCATCCAGCGACTGCATATGGGCGAACGGTTCGTACTCTTCGGAGCTGATCAGCACGAATCGTGTGCAGGCTTCAAACCCCAGAAGACCGCGGGGGAACTCGAGGACCCCGTCGGGCTCCACCGTGATTTCGCCGAATCGGGACGTGGTCAACGTCATGGTTTCCGCGATCATTTGCCCCCCGGAGCTGCCTGACTACAGGAAATCGGCCAGCGACGGCATCAGAATTCGCGACACCGCGTTCAAGGCCGCCTGATAGACGTTCTGCTGGGTCGCCAGGTCGGTGGTGACCTTGAGGATATCGGCGTCTTCGACCCCCGACAACAGTTTCGTCACCAGCAAATCAAGGTCTTCCAGCCGATCGGACGTTGTATCCAGCCGGTGGATCTTGGCGCCGACGTCGGCGCGCGCGTCCAAGAGGTGATCGGCGGCCTTCTCCAGGTTGCCCAAGAACCGGCCCACCGATTCGCGATCGTCAGTCTCGAGTGCTCGCACCAGCAGCATCATGCTGCCCATGAGGTCGGGAGACCCGGCAATCCCCAGTGCCCCCGCACTGTCGGTGCCATCGGCATCCGAAATGATCAGTGACCGGTCGGCTACCGTCGGCACAACTTCAATTCCCTGCCCGGCCGCATTGATTGAGGCTGTCACCGACAGGCCGGACAGATTGATGCGATTGACGATGTCGCCGATTGTCGCTGCGGTCGACAGATTGACCTCAACCGCATCGGCTCCCAGGGCGATGCGAATCAGCCCCAGTGTCAGCCCACGTCCCAGATTCAACTCACTGACCGGCGTCGTGAGGGTGAGCCGCGGGTCGAGCGCGTCCCCTTCCCTTGTCCGCGTAAAGGTGCCGAGGATTCCCAGATCGTCAGCGGTGGTCTGGCCGGCACCGCCTTCCGCAACCGTGATCATCCGCGCGGGGGCCAGATCCGCTCCGACTAGCTCGGCATTGACATACCCGACGATGCCCAAGTCCCCCGCGGTCGATTGGTCGGTGGGATCCGTGATGCGCAGACCCAACGGCGTGCCGTTGGCGTCAGTAATCGCCACGCCTGTCTGGGCGACGTTCACGGCCATGGTGACGTTCGCCAGCGCCGGATTCCCCAGCTGAACGGCGGCGGCGGCCATCTGCGTGTTGAAGGCCGTGACGACATTTCCGATCGTCTGCGCGCCGGTCAGGTCAATCGCGACATCAATCGCGCCGTCCTCAGTCCCGATGTGAAACACGCCCGGAACCAAATCTACGCCGGCACCGCCGTGCAGATTCGCCAGCCGCGTAGCGGCCGCCACGGTCCCGGTGTCGTCGGCAGTCAGTTGCAGGGCACTCCCGCCCTGGCTGACGGAGGCCGTGACACCGCTGATACCTCCCGCCGCTAACTGCGCGTTGATCGCGGCGATCGCGTCGCCGGCGGTCAACGCACCGGAGAGATCGACGGTGACCGCGTCAGCGGTATTCTCATCCGTAAATGTGACCGTTCCCGGCGTCAGATCCACGCCCGTGCCCTGGTGCAGATCGGCCAGCGGCACGGCGGCAGCGATACCGCGCTTCAGGTCGAAATTCTCACCCAGCGTCTGCAACGGCGACAGAAAGACGTCCGACCCGATCAGGTTGATCGCCATCTGGGAGGAGGACTCCACCTGAGCGTATATGGTCCCGGTGTCACCCTGATAGACCACACCGTTGCCGTCAGCCTGGAACGTTTGTTGGCGAGTACGATGGCCGGAGAGAAGGTAGCGCCCCTGCTCCTGCGTGTTCCCCAACTGAAGGAGTTGGTCGAGAATCGACTGCGCCTCCTGTGCGGCGGCCCGCCGCGCGGTGGCGTCGTAGTTGTCATTGGCCAGAGTAACCGCCAGCTCCCGTGCACTGACCAAAAGCGTGTTGGCGGAACTGAGCGCCTGTTCGACAGTCGACAGCTGCGACTTGCTGTAGGCGACGTTAGACTGGTACTGCAACAAAGCGTCACGCGTGGTACGGAATGACAGCGCCCGCGCCGCCCCGGACGGATCATCGGAGGGGGTGCTGATGCGTCGCCCCGAGGACATCTGCGTTTGGAGGCGCAGCAAGCGTTCCGCCGCCGACTCCAGATTCGACGTCGAACGGTCGAACATCATCTGCTGTGTGACCCGCAAGAAGACTCCCTTCCTCAGCCGCGCTCGTCCTCGCGGTAGCAGAAGTCCGCGTCGATTCCCTGCGGCGTCTGCGTGGCCGTCTCACGCCGGCGCGGCCGCGCCGCGTCCGTCGCCGGATCGCCCCGAGGCCTTTGCCCGGGATCGTTGTCGCTCAGATCCTGGGGAATAGGAACACGGGCCGGCTTGCGACGAAACAGACTCATCGGCTCCCACGCAGGTCTCTCGGCGCGCCCCGTCGCGGACTGCTCAGGCCACCGCGGGGCGGCGGCGCCGCCGCCTTGTATTCCACACCGCCGGGCGGATTCGAATCCGGCAGATTGCCCTTGACCTTGCCCTTGATCAATCGCGCCAGACCAACCAGGTCGCTCTTGATCGTGCGCGCCTTGCGGTTTTCCTCTTTGATCTTGAGGTAGACTTCTTCGCGGTGCACCACCACTTTTAGCGGCGCTTCCACCCCCAGCCGCACCTGCCGGCCATAGACACCCAAGACCGTGACTTTGATATCGTCACCGATGGTGATGCTCTCACCTTGTTTCCGCGTGAGAATGAGCACTCACCCTCCCTGGCACGTGCCGCCGCCTGGTCCGTCGTTTTCTCAGTACATCTATCGGCCACTGCGCCGATTCCTTCAATCCTCCTGCCGCAACGACGACGGTTGTGGACCGCAGTCGGCGCCCCGGCTCCGTCGGCGGCAGCGGCGTTTCGCTGAGATCGCCGCTCGCCCATCCCGTGCAGCGCCATGCGCCGGCAGCAGTTGGTCTTCCCGGTGGTGTCAAGACACAGCATGAGTGTGGGAAGGTTCCCACGCTCACTCGGCACGACGGTGATTCTATCGGGACAAGATGGAGGTGACGGCGTCAGCGACCGCTCGCGGTCAAATGCCGACACCCATTTCGTTGATCAGCGTGTTGAGCGCGCTGTCCACCGCCGACACGACGCGGGCAGCAGCGGCGTAAGCATGTTGCGCCTTGATCAGATCGGCCGTTTCCTCATCGAGCGACACGCCCTGAACGGACTGGCGGGAGAACTCAATCTGCTGGAGTACGAGCCCCGCGTTCTCCTTGGCATCGGTCGCTTCCTTGGCACGCGTGCCGATGGTCCCGATGAGCTGGGCGTAGTAGTCGGCGAAAGTTGAGGTGTTATCGTTCATTGCCAGGGCATTCTGCAGGTTGGCGATCGCCAGCGCATTGGCGTTATCTCCCACCTCGCCCGACTGGGAGGCCGCGATGCGATTCAGGTCCCCGGTAACCGCGTTGGACAACGCGATGTCGGCGGCGGTCGTTCGCGTGGGATCGAAGAAGTTGTATCCGGCGGTGCCGTCGAGGCCAGATCCGGTGGCGTGAACCGCATTGACACGGCTGACAATCGCCCCGGCCAGTTGATCCAGCATGCGACGGTACTCCGGTACAGCCTCATCGCGGGCCGTCATTACACCGGAGAGTTCACCGCCCCGGATCGTGACTTCGGTCGACGTGCCCTGCCAGACGACCACGGTGCGCGTCAGCGTGCCGGCGCCCACCGTCTTCGTGCCCAGGGTCCGGTAGGAGTCCAGGCCGACGACCTCCATGCTGCCCAGGAAGACACGGGTGATGCCGTTGCCCTGCTCGATCACGTTGACATTGACGTGCTGGCTCAACTCATCGAGCAGCCGGTCCCGGCGATCGCGAAGGTCGTTGGCGCTCTGCCCGCCGAGCTCCGACCGCTGAATCTGACGGTTCAAACTCGCCAACTCCGACGCGGTTTCATTGATCGCGGACACTTGCGTCGCCACGCCGTTGTCCAACGACCGCTCCAGATCGCTCAAACGATTCGATAATTGGTGAAACGCGTTCACGAGCGTGGAAGCCTGCTCGCGAACCGAAGCGCGCGCCGCGGAGGATTCCGGGTTCTGTGACAGTAACTGCCAGGCGTTGAAGAAACTGCTCAACACCGAGTTGAACCCCGTATCCGAGGGCTCACGTACGGTGTTCTCCACTTCGGATAGGGCGCTCTGCAACGTGCTCCAGCGCCCCAACTGATCGTTCCCCTGCCGGTACTGACCGGTCAGGAAGAGGTCGCGCAAGTGCTGTACCGAAGCGACCCGCACGCCGGTCCCGACCCGTCCGATCGTCGAGATCATAGGATCGGTGGCTTCGAGATTGACCCGCTGGCGGCTGTACCCCGGTGTATCGGCGTTGGCGATGTTGTGTCCGGTCGTCGTGAGCGCGAACTGCTGCGACAGCAGCGCTCGTTTGGCCAGTTCCAGTCCCTGGAAGATCCCCGACATCGTCCGCTCCCCACCGCTGTTTCAACACATCCGATCCACGGCCAGCGGAATCATGGGCGCCTGCCCCGACGCCGTGGCGCCACCGTAGTCGGCCGCCATGTTGGCGGACGCCAAAAGACGCATCGTCTCGTCGATCGTGGACAGCGACCGCGTGATCAGCATGGCATTCTGCTCTTTGGTCTTCACCAGTTGACTGATCGATTGCTTCAGGGAGCGGCGCAGAGTGTCCAGACGGCGGCCATAATCGTCCGCGAGTGTCGCGATCAACCGCGACATGTCCAGCCGCCCACTTCCGAACGCGGGGCACCGCGCCAGTTCTTCCAGCAGCCGTTGGCGCCGCCTTCCCAATTCATGCGCGTGACCGATGGCCACCTCCTGCTCGCGGACGTTGACGTCCAGCTCGCGGATATTCCCCTCGACCAGATGGCGCTGCTGCTGCCGCAGCAGGGTCAACAGCCGTTCGCACTGCTCGGCCTCCTCTGCCACCACCGATACCAACTGGTCAACCAGATCGTTCACATCCTGCTCGCTTCTTCGGACTGTCTCCACTCACAGCCGGGGCCGATCTCGCCGCCTCATCTTGTCTATCGGATGCTGACGATGCCGTGTTCACCGCGCCGGATCAATCGGACGCGGAGAATCTCCCGGCACTAGAGGGAGCGGCTTCGACTCCGGACGTCTCAGCGGGATGGGCTTGGCCTCATCCTCAGACCCGCGCCCAGGGGTAGATGCTGAATCGGGGACAACACGGTCCTTGAGCGATTCATACAGCATCTTCCCCAGGCCGAGACCTCCCTTGTCGGCCAGCGCTTCCGCCATTTTCTCCTGTGCTACCCCGAGCATGATCTCGCCGCCATAACTACTCCCGCTGTTCGTGTGCCCGACAGTGCGCTGCATCGACTGCAACAGTTGCGCCAGAAACAGCGACTCGAAGTCACCGGCCACCCGCCGCAGCCGGCGCAATTCCGTGGCGTGGGGATCGGGCGGCGACAGGGATTTCGGGGCCGTCCCCGGCGCGGGAACAGTGCGGCTCGGGGCGGCGACCGGCAAGACAGGGTTTTCCATCAGCCGGCCCCGCTACAATATGATCAGTTCCGCGCGCAGTGCCCCTGCCTGCCGCAGCGCCTGAAAGATGGCAATGATATCCCGCGGGGTAGCGCCGATGGCATTGAGACTCTCCGCGACTTCCTGAATGGTGGTCGTAGCGGGGAGACAAACCACGTGGGCTTCTTCATCGGATACCGTGACGGCGCTCTGCTTCTCGACGACAGTCTGCCCCTGTGACATGGGCGCCGGCTGGCTGATGACCGGTTGAGTTTGGATTTGCACTGTGATGCCGCCGTGCGCCACGGCCACCGGGGCGATCGAGACGTGCTGTCCGGCGACAATCGTTCCGGTCTTTTCATTGATAACGACCCGCGCCACGCCGTCGGGCTCGACGGTCAGTGCTTCCAGCTCGGCCACGAAGGCGGCGCGTGTCTGCGCCGTGCTGTAATCGCGCGGCACGGTCACTTGTACTGTCGCAGGTCCTGAGGCCACGGCCACTGGGCCCCAGCGGTCCTCGATCGCCGCCTCAACCCGATGCGCGGTCGTGTAGTCCGGCTCGGTCAGCACCAGCTCCAATTGGCCCAGATCCGTGGGCAACTGAACCAACGGCTCCTCCAGCGTTGCCCCGCCGGGCACGCGCCCGACCATGCTATAGTTGCGCGACACGCTCGCGCCACCCTGCGCCTCAACGGCAAATCCGCCGGTTGACACCGGTCCCTGCGCCATCGCGTGCACTGTGCCATCCGGCGCGGAAAGGGGTGTCAACAGCAGCGTACCGCCGCGCAGGCTCTTCGCGTCGCCAATCGACGAAACCGTCACATCAAACCGCTCGCCGCGGACCGTGTTCGCAGACAATGACGCCGTCACCATCACCGCGGCGATATTCTTGACCTTCACCTGGCCGGGATCGACCGTGATCCCCATGCGACGCAGCATACTGGTAAGCGATTGGACGGTGAACTGCGTCCCCTGGCCATCGCCGGTCCCTTCCAGACCCACGACCAGACCGTATCCAAACAGATTCGTGCTGCCGGTGCCGGCAATGTGCGCGATGTCCTTGAGACGGACTCCGGCGAGTGCACCACAAGGCAGGATCATGCCCGCCGCCCCGATGGCAACGATGAGATACGCAGGCAACCGCACGTGTTGACCCAGCTTCATCACAGGTCTTGCTCCTTCAGATCATGGTCAGAAGAGCCAATTGATGAATCGCATGATGAATCCCGGCCTGCCGCCGTTGGCGGAGACGCCTTTGCCCTTGTAGCCGATCTGGGCATCGGCGATTTGCTGCGACAGTATGGTGTTGTCCGGGCCGACGTCCTCCGCGCGCACCACTCCGGTCAAGGTCAGCATCTCCTTATCATTGTTGATGCCGACCACGCGGGTTCCCTCGATCACCAAATCGCCGTTGTCGCGCACCCCCACCACCTGCACAGTCATCTGGGCGCGCAGCTTCCCCGTGCGCGCCGTCTGTCCCTGATTGTCGGACTGATTCTCCGAAGCCCCGTCCGCGCCGAAGACGCCGATAAAATCCAGCGGGCCGACACCCGGTCCGCCTTCCAGCTTGAAGTCGCTGCTCTTCTTGGTGGCTGTGCTCACGGCGTTGCTGGCGGTCGCCGACTCGACAATCAGCACAGTCAGGAGATCGCCGACCTTGTGTGCCTTCAAATCCGTGAACAGCGACACGTTGCGGAGCTGGGTGTACGGCGCCGCCCATAGACCCGCCGCCCAGCCGATCGCGAACAGCGCTGCCGTTATCAGCCGAATCGGCCGTAACGAACGGCCGCGGTAAGAACAGCATCTTGCCATAGTATGACCTCGCAGTGTTCCTGTCACTATTGCGGGATGGGACGCACCGTCTTGTCATCAACCACGCGCACGGTCAGCAGTTGCCGTCCCGTATACGGCTTCACCCGGATCTGCTGGCCCCTGTAGCCATCCTCCACGGCCACCGCCGCCGTCGAGACGCGCACCCCGCCGACGTCGTAGGCCACAATCACCCGCTCGCCGCGGCGGACCAACGGCACGTCAACCACCCAGCGCCGGTCAACCATCTGTCCGGCGTTGATGGTGCGGTCGGTCCAGCGACCGACGACCGAATCGGGATCGGCCATCACCCACTGCGCCACATCAGTGATCATCTGCCGCCTGCGCACGAGATCTTCCGGGCGGATAACCTCGTGGCGCCCCAGGCGCCGCGCCGTGACCAGCACGTCGGCGAAGAGATCCACCTTCACCGGCACCGGTATGGTCCCGATGATTCCGCGGTCGCCCTCAAAGACGGCACGCACAGTCACGGCGCCGATGACGTCAGCGAAGTCGGGGATCTGGATCCTGATCTGTCGCGCCTGCTCGCAGCCGGACGGCAACTGCACGGCGTAGGGCGTAATCTTGACCCGATCCGCGGGTACACCGTGGCGCGCGCAGACAGCCTTCTCAATCGCCTGCAGCAGCCGGCTGCGACAATCACTATCCGGGGCGGCGACGACGACCCCAGCGATGACCACCGCGACCAAGCCGGCGGTCACCAGCAGGGAAGGCCATGCCGAGAAACGCCTACGCACCCTCATCGCTTCAGTCCATTGGCGGTCGCCGACATCTCATCGGCGGTCTGAATCGCCTTGGCGTTGGTCTCGTAGGCCCGCTGGGCGACGATCATATTCACCATTTCATCGACAATCTGGACATTCGACATCTCCAGATATCCCTGCGCCAGTTCGCCGAAGCCGTTCTCCGATGGATTGCCGAGGATTGCATCGCCCGATGATCCGGAGGCGCGATAGAGGTTGTGTCCGATCGCCTCCAGCCCGGAGGGATTGAGGAACTTGGCCAATTCGATCTGCCCCACCTCCTGCGGCTCGGTCTGCCCCGGCAGCGTCACCTGTACGCGCCCATCGATCCCGATCGCGACCCCCTGGGTGTCCTGCGGCAGCGTGATCTCCGGATTGAGGAAGAACCCATCCGCCGTCACCAGACGGCCATCGCCGGATACCTTGAGAGAGCCATCGCGCGTATAGGCGATTGTCCCCCCCGGCATGTTGATTTGAAGGAACCCCTGGCCCTGGATGGCCACGTCAAGCGGATTGTCGGTCGGATTGAGATCACCACCGGAAAACTCGCGGGTTGTCGCCACCGGCCTGGAGCCATAGCCGATCTCCAGGTTGACGGGGACGACGTTCAATGCCGACACGTTGGTACCGGCGCGACGCACCCGCTCGTAGAGAACGTCCTGGAATTCGACTTTGGACTTCTTGAAGCCGGTTGTATTGATATTGGCCAGATTGTTGGCGATCGTGTCGATGTTCATCTGCTGGGCGATCATCCCCGATGCCGCCGTACGCAGTGCCTTAATCATTCTTGGGTCTCCCTATGAGTCCTCACGGACAAGACGCAGTCATCGTGACCCGCCGCCGAGGACTACGACCTCACACGGCCGAGTTCGTTGACCGCTCTCCCCAGCGTTTCATCTTGCACGAGGATCGACTTCTGATCGGCTTCAAAGCCACGGAGCGTGGTGATCATATTCACCATCTCGTCGATCGTGGCCACATTCGATTGCTCCAGATACCCCTGACGCACGATTGACGCGGCGTCTTCCTGCGGCTGGGTG
>Ga0315277_10001343_pt1 | contig 36023 bp, 43 predicted proteins | sample YL17G05_15_MG_FD_203695 | JGI IMG/M metagenome (GOLD analysis project Ga0315277, IMG submission 203695) | Sediment microbial communities from Yellowstone Lake, YNP, Wyoming, USA - YL17G05_15 | ecosystem: Environmental > Aquatic > Freshwater > Lake > Sediment | place: USA: Wyoming | collected...
TCTTCAGGACTTCCGGGTTGACCGGGTGGGGCGGCAGTTCTCCTTTGAGGCCGGCGATCAAGTTCTCAGCGGCCATCAGCGCCATTTTGGTTCTGGTTGCTACTGAAGCGCTTGCAATGTGGGGTGTGATGATTACGTTGTCAAGAGTCAGGAGTGGGTGGTTGATGGGGATGGGTTCTGGGTCGGTTACGTCAAGCCCCGCGTAAGCTATCCTGCGGTCCCGAAGGGCCTTATAGAGCGCCATGTTGTCGACGACTTGCCCTCTTGATGTGTTTACGAGAATACATGTGCCCTTCATTTTCTCAAGTTCTTTCTTGCCGATGAGATGGTAGGTTTTTGGTGAGAGGTTCACGTGTATCGTTATGAAATCGGACTCTGCTAGGAGCGTGTGGAAGTCACAATAGTGTAATCCGAGCTCACTTTCCAAAGACTTTCGCCTGGTTGGATTCGTGTAGAGAGTCTTCATTCCGAATCCTTGCGCGCGTCGTGCAACCGCCGTCCCAATCCTTCCTAAGCCTATGATCCCAAGTGTGGCTCCATGAACATCCTGCCCTTGAAGGATCAATGGTCCCCACGTTTTCCAAACGCCAGCCTTCACATTCCTTTCGCCCTCTAGTAGGCGCCGCGCAGCCGCCAACATGAGAGCGAAGGTGAAGTCGGCGGTTGTCTCGGTTAGTACATCGGGTGTGTTTCCGACGATGATACCTCTGCTCGTGGCTTCTTCGAGGTCTATGTTATCAAATCCAACTGCGTAGTTGCTAATGACGCGTAATCTCGGAGCTTTGTTCAGCAACTCTGCGTCAATTCGGTCTGTGAGTAGGCATACTAGGCCTTCGACGTCTCGGACTTTCTGGAGGAGCGTTTCTCTTGGCGGTGGTAGGTCTCCTTCCCAGACTTCGGTGTCGCAGAAGCAGTGGATTCGATCCATTCCCTCCTTCGGTAACAATCTTGTAACGTAGACCTTAGGTTTCAATCGAGACTCACCGGTAATTGGTTACCACCGCACGTCATGGACTTCGCGTTTAAAAGTCGCAGGACAAAAGTGCAGCCATGAAACCCGTTAAGTGAGTGTTGGGACCGATGCCGCTTTGGAATCTCGTGTTGAGTGGTTATCCGGCATGTGGAAAGACGGTGCTGGCGCGGCGTCTTGTTTCTGAGAATCGGAATTTTGTGCGTTTGAGTGTTGACGATTTGCGTAACATGTTTTTCGGCCCAGTTGAGCCACCGAAGGAAGAGGAGTTCGTATACAACTCTCTCGCTACCCTGAGAGATCTTGTGCTGAGAAGTGGACGGAGTGTTGTTCTAGATTCGACTGCACCGAGAAACACTACCCGCCGGTTTCTTCTCAATACTAGGGTCGAGGGTGTGGTCAGACTCGTTGTCGTTTTCGTTGTCGACAAAAACGAGTTGGAAGGGAGAAATCGCGAACGGGATATGGAAGGAGTTGTGGAAGCTTGGGACAAGTCTTGGGAGAATCCGCCAGCAACCATGCCCGTTATGAAATTCAGAAATAACTCGCTGGCCGAGTTCGAAACAAGTTACTACGTTCTCACAGACCTTCTTCGCAGCAAGGTCAACCCTTACAGGCGAAGGTTCATCGCAAATCTGTTCCCCCGAATGTAATTGTCATATGCAAATGCTCCTTCGCGAGCCATTACTCTTAATCATAGGAAAAGGCAATGCGCAAATGTCTGCGTAATCAACCGTTGGGGGATTGCAATTGCCGCTCGATTGGGATGAGTTTGTACGGCTCTACAAGGCAATAATCCGCGAAACGGGAGGCGAATACGGCTTTGTCAGTGAGGGAACGTTGCGCTACCTGCTTGACGCAATCACTTCAACGCGAGGGGATGTCTTTGGTAAAGCTGTCTACGTGATACACGAAGTTGCCACGAAACATCCTCTAGTCAACGGCAATAAGAGGTTGGCTTTGGCACTTGGGGCACTGCTGCTACGGAAAGAGGGGTATGAATTATCCATTGAGGTAGAAGAGACAGTAACCTTAATGCTACGCGCCGCGCGAGGAGAAGTATCGAAGAAGGAAATCGAAGCATGGCTTCGGAGCAAATCCAAGAAGATCTGATAGAGGAGATCGTTCGCCGCCACAGAGCTATCCTGATAGCCCTAGCGAACTACTGACTGTAGCAAGCGTTTCCAATCCACTCGTGATTGTTCTGTTCGCTTCTTCTGTAACATTCCTGACTCGCGCCGTGTGGACGGCGACTTGTTTCTAGTGGACGCCACTCTCTTCAGGCTTAATACAATCTGTGATTACGGATTAACTGGCAGCCGGGGTAGCCTAGCTAGGTAAGGCGACAGAGTCCCCGTTAGAAATGCAAATGGTGACGTTGAACCTCGAGATCTGCTGTCAAAGTTGGGCCAAGACAGCTGTTGGTCCTCTGGGCCTCGTGGGTTCAAATCCGGCCCTAGGGGTAACTCACGGAACCCTAGAGGGCTGGGGAAACTCCCACCCCCGGCGCCAACTCCTCCCGCTATCCCAGAAGTAGCATAGCCACCATGTTCGAAGACATAGAGTGTCGGTGCGCGTTGGATAGTGTTTACGGCACAACTTCCGACGAAACCAGGAATCTATGCTTAGACCTCGCTAGCCTGCGTGGTTCTATTTGTATGCAGTTCTGGACGCAACGAAGGAGACAACATACCCTACTCAAAGGAGCTCGGACTATTCGCTGAAGAGGACTCTGAATTCTAGCCGAAAAATGAGGGTAAATGAGACGACTTCAAAGCAAAAATGGGTATTTCAAAAAGAAAACGAGAATGACCCCGGTCAGGAATATAGCGCTTGATGAGTCATGACTGGCATGAGAAAAATGGTACAGCCACTCAGTGAAGGTGGCGGGCCCGCCGGGGTCTGAACACTGGAGCCTAACCTAAGCTTCAGTGCTTTTGGAATTCGAAGATTTAGATCTATCGCGAATATATTCGCACGGTCTCATTGAGACCGCTCAAAGTGCTGGCATCAGAGTTCTGATAAGCATCACGAGGGCGAAGGCTGTCAAGCCTTGGATAATGCTCATAGCAGTCAGGCTCTTGATGCCATCGGATACGCCCATTTGCGCTGAGCCTGTCACAACCCAGAAGTAGCTGTCGTTGAGATGGACTGAGATCATCGCTCCGGCGGACACTAGGAGAGTCGCCAAGGTTGGTGATATGCCAAGGGTCGGCAAGAGTGGGAGAAGGATTGAAGGCGCGGTGACCATCGTAACGACCGACGAACCTTGCGCTGTCTTGATCACTGCCGCTACCAAGAAAACTACCACAGCCCCCGAAATGCCCAGTGCGGTTATGGATGAGCCTAAGACTCGTCCTAAGTCTGCCGTGAGCAAAATCCTACCTAACACTCCTCCTCCCCCGACGATTGCCACTATGGAAGCGGCACGCGCTACGCCTTCTCCGAACCATTCTGACACTTCTTCCGTTCGATGCTTTCGTGCTACAAACAAACTCAAGCCAACACCGATGAGCATGGCTATGACAGGATAACCTATGAAATCCGTCAGAACTCGGAAAGTATTGCTAGCAAGAAGGTATGCATCTGCCAACGCACGAGACAGGATCAAAATCAACGGAATCACTATTATACCGTACGACTCAATGGGAGAAGGCAGGTCAATATTCGTCAAGCGATCGTGAACAAAGGCAGAGTCTTTTTCCGCCCGAGGATCTGCTTGCTCAGAGCGGAAAGCAGAGCGATGCGTGTAAGCACGAGTCCACAACAAGCCTATACCGAAAACCGGCACGGAAATCAGGAAACCGAGCACAATCACGGCAGCTAAGTCTGCTTGGAAAATCGTGGCCGCGTATAGAGGCGCCGCTGGAAAAACAAGTTTGAACGAACTATAGGTTCCAGCTGCGAGAGCCAATGAGATGAAAATGGTCGAGTAGCCACTCGCCCTACCGAGTACTCTTGCGACCGGCGAGAGAATCAAGAAAGCTGTGTCATTGCACGCAACAGGAGGCGTCACGAGATAACCCGTAGCGCCAATCGCAAAGGCGGTTCTGGTTCTTCCCACAAGCCTGAGAATGGATTCAGATATCACTACGGTAGCGCCCGTCTTACCAAGAAGTTCGCCAATGATCGTGGCTGCGAATACTAGAAGCCCCACATAACCGAGAGTGTCTCCGAAGCCATCGACGACATTCTTCACAAGATCATTCGGTGAGATTCTCAGGAAAAGGCCCATGAATATGGATACTGAGATCAGAGCAAGGAACGCCTGAATTCGAAATCTGGCGGTGAGAACTATGATCGCTATGATGCCAAAAGTGAAAACAATTAGTTGTGAAGCTGAATCCAATGACGAACTCCGTCCTGCAACAAAGCGTCATGGACAATAACGATTCACCCGTTAGGTGACGGGTCATCAGAAACATGAGAAAGTGGATTTGCAGCAGCTCGAACGAGTCAGTAGGCGACGTAAGATGCCCGATCCGGTATCCGTCACGTGACGGGTCAACCGCTATATGACGGCCTTAACCGTCTAGCCGTATGGTTCTGTTCACGGTTTCCTTCTCGCTAGAGCACACATGTCCGTACGCCGATCTCTCTAGGAGATTCCCACTCTCAAAGATGTTCATTTGGACGACTGGAGAGGGTCACGAAGTAATTGAAGTAACCTCACGCAGTCAGGATGAGTATAGTGCGATAAGGAAAGAACTTGCCAAGCTGAAGGGTCACCTTGACGTATCGCCTAACACACGACGACTTCGAGCCGTGGCTCCGCGCTGTCCATGTTCGATGGAAGCAAACGTTACCCGGAACATCGACGCAAGAAACATGCTGCTCTTGCCTCCCGTCACTTATGAAGCTGGGAAGGAACACTATCGGATAGTCGTCTTTCGACACAGAGATTTGAGGAACCTGTTCAATTCGCTTAACCGGAATGGAGCGAAGATACAGGTGACACGTAAGGAAAAGCTCAGCGGCTCGATTGCAGGTTACGTTACGGTCTCGACCTACGATCTTTTCTCGCGGCTTACAGAGAAGCAAGCAGAGGCATTACTGGCATCCTTTCGGATGGGATACTATCATCTCCCGCGAAAAGCCGATCTTTCGACGATTGCATCAAAAGTTCGGGTACCGCGAACAACTTTCGCGGAGCATTTGAAGAAAGCAGAGAACAAACTTATGCAGTCGATCGTCCCGTCACTTGAACTCTTTCGCGACACGGGCGCCATGAGGAGCAACCTTTCACTTGGTTTCGGGCAAAGAAGCGGAGTTTTGGGGAGCTAGGCAATCAGAAGCGGAGAATGAAGGGCAGTTGAGTCTGGGGAAGGAGAGGATTCCGTATTTCGTGTCTCCAACCAAAGCCGTAAGGCTAGTCCAGATGGAAGGTCTGGAGACAACGATTCTGACCGGACTTTGTGGGGAGAAGATGATGATGGTGCTCAACGCCACTCTGTCTGGTCACTCAGTGCCATTCCACTCTCATCCGCATGAGCAAATCGGCATGGTTTACGCTGGCAAAGCCGTGCTGCGGATTGGAGATGAGGAACAGGTTGTTCAAGAAGGTGATTTCTACTGCATTCCTGCCAATACTCCCCACAGCGACACTTGCATTGGAAACGAGCCTTTTGTCATGCTCGACATCTTCTACCCGATTCGTGAGGACTTCGTCGCGAGGCTGCAGAGACAAGCGCGGCAGTGAATGCTTCGATGTGGCGTGTATTGGTTGGACAACTTGAGTCAATCAGAGAGGAACGCTTAGGCGAGCTCTTTTGCTGAGGCAGGCATGACGTACTGGCTGGGGAGTCTCTCTACGAAGCTTTCGCCCTAACTCGCTATCCCTCATGTGGTCGCGTCGTCATCGCAAACTCGGATGGTGATCCATGCTGCACTTCAATGAGTCTGCCAAGCGAAACTGCCATCATTACCGCGCCTACAAAGGACAGAACGGCAGCACCACCACGTGCGAAGTAGAAGAAGAAAGTGCACACGGGAGTCACTCCGAGTCCCACGCATTGGTACTCATAGTGTGTATTATGCTGGAATTCGTAGTATGTCCAGTATGAATCAGCGGTTACAATGTAAACAGTCACGACAACACCAGAGGAAGCGTACAACAGCACTCCAGCCAGAACTAGAAAGATTCCCAGCACTAGAGCCTTACGAGGTTCCATTGTAGAACACCCGGAATAGGTTACGATAGTTGCCTTATGCTTTGCCAAATCATGATCACGAACGCATGTACTTGTTCTGGAATCTCAGGATATAGAGCATCGAACCCATCACGGCAGCCACGAGCAAGCATATCGCTACAATCCCAAGTAAACACTGATCTGAATCGATACTGCCGCCGACAGATGCAAAAGAATTGTATCGTCACTTGACGGTAGCAAAAATATCTCCTTCTTCCTTCATGCCAATGTATCCTGAGCCGAGATCACAAACCAATCCGGAAACTGGGAGATGAACTGAGCTTTGCACACAGGTGATGTGAGCTTATGAAGGCACCAAAAATGTCGGCTGACGAGGTGGAGGAATTCCTGAAAGCAAGCTGGGTTGCTAAGATTGCCACGACCAATGAAAAGGGAACAATACGGATCACTCCGATCTGGTATGAGGATCATGGCTCATACATCTTGATGAATACCAACGCTGGCACAGACTTGGTGAGAAACTTGAGGAGAAATAAGAGCGCCTCTCTCTTGATAGACTCAGAGCCTAGACCTCCTTCTAGGGGAGTCCACTTCATTGGAGAAGCAGAAGTCGACGCCACGCCGAGCGCGCCAGACGATGTCATAACACTGTGGGCGCGCTATTTAGCTAGCAAAGAGCAGGCGGCGCAGTACCGTCAGAGACTTCAGAACCAAGCACGGGTCTTTGTTAGATTCTATCCCAAGGAAAGAATCACATTCGACTATGCCAAGGTCTAATCCCTCTTGACCGATCGGGATGAGGGAGAATGGCAATGACTTACCATGTTTCGCGAGACGTGGAAAACTCTCCGGAGCAATCCATTCTGACGACCTTAAAATAAATGAGAGATTCAGCAATCAAACTTCAGGAGTGACTTGATGTGACAGATAGAATGTCTAGGCCGCGATATGGGCTCTACGCGCCCAATTTCGGCAAAGCAGTGAACGCTCGAACCCTTGCAGACTTGGCAGTTGAAGCAGAAAGCGCTGAGTGGGATGGCTTCTTCCTCTGGGATCACGTGATGCATAGTAGGAATCAACGCCTACCTATGGTAGACTCACTCACGGCGCTTGCGGCTATGGCCGTCAACACGAATCGGATCAAGCTCGGGACAACTATCACGCCACTCGCGCGACGACGACCATGGGTAGTTGCGCGACAAACCGCAACACTTGACCACTTATCCAACGGGCGGATGATACTTGGCGTCGGGCTCGGTGAACCCGCCGACGCCGACTTCGAACTGTTCGGAGAGTCTGGAGATAGCAAGGTCAGGGCAGAGAAGCTGGATGAAGGCCTGGAAATTTTGACGCGGTTGTGGAGCGGCGGACAAGTTAAGTACCGAGGAAGGCATTTTCAGATAAATGGGGCGAGATTCTATCCTTCACCGAAACAGAAGCCTCGCATTCCAATATGGGTTGGTGGCTTCTGGCCCAACAAGAAACCATTCCAACGTGCAGCCAGATGGGACGGTGTAATACCTCTCAGCAAATTGGGAAGCATCAGACCCCAACCTAGACTAGTCCGTGACATTATTACCTACATTAGAGAGAACAGATCGAGCAGGGCTCCATTCGACATAGCTGTGATCGGGTGGGGGACGGGTAAAGACCTGGAGAAGAATGCGAAGAAGATCAGGCCATATATCGATGCTGGCATCACTTGGTGGCTCGAGAGCCTATACACAAAACAGAATTCACTGAGAAAATTGCGGGAGAGAATTCTGCAAGGGCCACCCAAGCTCCCGCGGGATTATTCTCCATGAATCCGTCCTGTGCCGAAATGATGGACGAAGATGACCGAAGTTCCAGATCAAGTTCTAGGTCAGTTTTGAGAGCACTTCCTTAGCACTCGTTAGAAACTTCTCAGCATCAGACATACTGTGAGCAGCGGAGATGTGGCACCTCTTGAAGGGGCGAGGCAAGAAGAAGATGCCTTTCTGTCGCATACCTGCCGCGAACTTCTGGAACATCTCATTGTCATTTGATAACAGAGATTCATAGTTTACTATATTCGCGTCGGTGAAATATACCCAGAAAATTGATTTGAATCCAACGACTTGAGCTTTCAATTGAAGGTGCGAGATTATTTCAGAGAGGCCCTTTCTTATGTGATCTCCCAATTTCTCTATGTGTTTGTGGACACTTCCATTCTCAAGCTGTTCGATCGTTGCGTAAGCCGCGGCGACGGAAACTGGGTAACCGTAGTAGGTTCCGGACATGTGAACGTTCCCAACGGGAGCTAGATGGTTCATTATGTCTTCTCTGCCACAAACTGCTGCGATCGGAAAACCGTTTGCCATAGGCTTGCCAAGGCATGTAAGGTCCGGTGTGACTCCGAAAATCCTTTGAGCCCCTCCAAGGTCATGCCTGAAGGCTGTAACGATTTCGTCGAAAATCAGAACGATGTCATTCTCTTCTGTCAGTTCGCGAAGCGATCGTAGGAACCCCTCCTGTGGCATGATGCAGCCGTTGATGTGTTGTATTGGTTCTGTAATTACCGCAGCGATTTCATCTCTTCTTTTGGTGAGGATTTTCCGGGCGGTTTCAGTGTCATTGAAGGGTGCTATGATTGTGTTCTCGACTGCTTCCTGAAGCATACCATCGGACTGTGGATAGGGCGATCCTGCTTTCTCTCTAGGAGGAGCAACATTCATCAGAACATAGTCGTGCCAGCCGTGGTAGCCTCCTTCAAATTTCACGATCTTCTTTTTCTTGGTGAAACCACGAGCAAGTCTGATGGCATTGAACGTGGCGTCGGAGCCTGCGTTGCAGAATCTCACCATTCGCGCCGATGGAATGTACCTCGTGATCTTCTCTGCAAGCTCATATTCAAGCTCGTATGCGCCAGCTCCCGTGAGATCAAGCGACCTGAATTGATTCGACACAGCTTCTGCTACTTTCGGGTCTCCATGCCCTAGGATTATTGGCCCGAATCCAAGGTGATAGTCAATATACTGATTGCCATCGATGTCGAAAAGCTTCGATCCTTTTGCCCTCTCGAAGAATATCGGAGGATCCAAGTAGTGCAGAGCTTCGTTCACTCCTCCGGGCATGATTTGGCAGAGTTTCTCATGGAGCGTCTGCGATTTTGATTTCATGGCGAGGCCTCCAAACTGGAATCCAAAGCGTCCAGCGCCATATTCAGCTGGGCCTCAGTGAGGACATAGGGTGGGAAGAAACGGAAGGCCACAATAGGCCGATTGAAGTCCACGATGATACCTTTGTCCCTTAGTCGACGCTGGATTCTGACACCACGTTGTTCGGCGCTTGGGCCATCAAGCTCAAGCGCTGCCATTAGCCCAAGCCCCCTTACGCCTCCGATTTCTGCATGCGCTGATTGAATGCGCTCCAACCCCCGGAGTAGGTGTGAACCCATGTCTCGAGCTTTCTCCACCAAGCTCTCGTCACGGATTATGTCGATAACCGTCGCTGCAATTGCCCCGGAGAATGGGTCGTTCTGATGGGATTGTGCATGAATGAATTTGCCAGCAAACGCCTTCTCAACTTCAGTTGTAGTAACCACACTCGCCACTGGCAGGCCATTTCCCAAAGCCTTGCCAAGGACCAAGATGTCAGGGGAGATGTTATCGCGTTCGAAGCCAAACCAGCAGCCTGTGCGCCCCATGCCTGTGGTCACTTCCTCCGAGATCAGCAGGCAGCCCAATTCTTGGGCGAGCTTGGCGAGAGCTTTCAGATAGCCAGGCGGAGGCACGATGACTGCACGTGCCTGGACAGGTTCGAACATGATTGCCGCAACTTGCTTGGCGTGCTGAACAGTGTCTGCTTGCCATTCAGTCAGACACGCGTATTGGCATTCGGGGTAACTTTGGCCGAGAGGACAACGGTAACAGGTCGGTGCAGGAATTGCAGGGACTTTCGAAGTAACAGGAAGGTAGCTTGCGCCGCGTCCTACTTCCGACAGTGCAAGTGCATTGACTGTTGCTCCATAGTAGCCTTGACGGAAGCCGATCACTTCTGTGCGATTGGTAGCGATTCGCGCTGCTTTGATAGCGAACTCGACTGCCTCACTTCCTGTGTTTAGGAAGGTTGTCCGGTTCAAGTGCGCGGGAAGTGTCGTCGCCAAACGTTCCGCGGCGTCTCTAACCTCCTGTGCCACGACGCCTGTTCCTGTGTGGATCAGCTTCTTGGCCTGTGTTTGAATCGCCTGGATGAATCGCGGATGCGCATGGCCTAGAACACTGCACCAAGTTCCAGCCAACAAGTCAAGATAGCGATCGCCTTTCTCATCCCATAGCCAACAACCTTCACCTTTGGAAGGTCTGAAATCAGATATCGGACTGGTTTCGAAGATTTCCAATTCCCTTCCCCTCCTACAATCGCGCAGTGAATTGAACTCCATGAAAAACGAAAGATAAGCCTGCTCAGCCATGTTCGAAATCGAAATCGTCCTTTCGACCTGAAAGCTCCCATATGTTCTTGCTGCCGTCACTTGGCGGTGTAATCCATCAAGAGACTGAAATCCTGTCAGTCGAGAAGAAATGATAACACCGCAGAGCCATCAGATCGATATGCGGTTCAGTTTCCGATATCTGAAAGAACGCCTGCATTTCAAGAGATCTGCTCATCATTTCTGGTTTGCGTTCCTGAGGACAACTCTTACTATTCTGCTTGCGACGTTCTCGTTTCGGCAGTCCACGATGCCAATATTCGAGGTCGCCTTCAAGGTCAGGCACGAGTGTCCTGCGTGCAATTTGTCAAGAGACTTTCCCACGGCCAAAATGCTCGGATGGTGCAACAGGGGGTACGAGGTGGTCGAAATCTCGGCGTCCGATCAGTCGCAGTTGGACCCCATACGAAAGGCAGCAAGAAGTCTGGGAGGTGTCATGCAGGTGACTTCCCACGGTGAGAACGATCTCATCATCACAAAGAAATGCCTCTGCACCGCTAGGAATTCTGTATTGCGAAATCTGGATTCACACAATATGCTGCATCTCCTCCCAATAGCCTACGAGGCTGGCTGGGAATATTATCGAGCGATAGCGTTTAGAGACCGCGACTTTGTGAAGTTTTCGGAGGCCGTGGAACGACTTCCTTCTGAGATCGTTGTATTGCGGAAATCGCTGCTTGAGGGTCGTATCGGAGGGCTGATCACAGTATCTCTAAGTGATTTGTTCGCCAATCTGACCAGCAAGCAAATTGAGGCCTTGCTGACAGCATATCTGATGGGTTATTTCGCGTTTCCAAGGAAGACCAACGTGCTACACATTGCGAAAATGAAAAATCTTGCCCGGACTACCTTTCAGGAGCATCTGAATAAAGCGGAGAATAAAATGGTGTCAAGACTGGCTCCTTACCTCCAGCTTGTTCAGACAAAGTCCATGCCCCAGGCTCACTCATGAGGAGCGCGTTTTCGTACCGCCAGATGGCGGTAGAGACCTTTTCCGGTTGAGTCTGTCTCCACGATTCACACATCCGTAATCGTCAAGAGGCACATGCCGGCCTGTTAGGATCACGCAGGGAATTCGCAGGATTTGTGTTGATTCGGAAGATGAAAGCTGCAGTTCTCAGGAGATTCGGCTCTCCGCTGTTCATTGAGGATTGGCCTAGTCCAGAACCTCAAGAAGAGGTGCTTGTGAGAGTCAAAGCAGCTGGCATATGCCATAGTGACCTTCACATTATCGACGGTCATCATCGAAATGTAACCCTCCCACTGATCCTCGGCCACGAGATCAGCGGTGAAGCAGAGGGAGTAGGTGAGGTTCTAGTCTATGCGAGCTGGGGTTGCAGGGCATGTGACATGTGTGCGAAAGGCGAAGAGCAACTTTGCAGCAAGGCGACTGAGGCCGGATGGGTTCGGCACGGAGGGTATGCCCAATATGTTGTTGTCCCGTCGGCGAGATACCTCATTCCACTGGATGGACTCGACCCGATTCGCGCTGCACCTCTCGCTGATGCCGGAGTGACACCATATCGAGCTGTAAGGAGAATACGCCCATGGCTACAGAATGGCTCTATGGCTGTCGTTGTGGGAGTTGGTGCCTTGGGCCAATTTGCCATTCAATACCTCAAGCTATTGACAGAATCGCAAGTCATCGCTGTTGACCTAAATGATTCCAAACTCCAGACTGCTCTTGAATTGGGAGCTGACGAAGCGATGCATCCAGACGAGTTGAGGATCTCCGCTGATGCGATTCTGGATTTCGTTGGTCAGGACTCGACTTTGAAACTTGCAGCGGATTCTGTAAAGAAGGGAGGCATTGTCGTTCAGGTTGGCGAAGGAGGAGGGCATGTGGATTTCGGGATGTTCGCGGTCCCACATGAAGCACATTTCACGACATCGATCTGGGGATCGCTTCGGGATCTGTCCTCTGTTGTCGAATATGCGCGTCAAGGAAAACTCAAATGGTCAGTTCAAACCCTTCCATTGGAAAAAGCCAACGATGCACTGCTTCGTCTGAGACAGGGAGACGTCGCTGGGCGAATTGTACTAACCCCGTGACATGAACAGGTGTCTTAGAACATGAACGCGGTGAGAGAAGCAGTCTCAGTGCGAGCTTGGACAGAAAGCGACGTCGAATATGTCTTCCAGTCTGTAGCCAGAGAGAGATGGGGCCACACCAGACGTGACGTGGAGAGGTGCTGGTGCTTGGAACCACATGGTTGTTTCCTAGCTGAATTGGAATCTGAACCAGTCGGACACGTTTCAACAATCTGCTATGGAAAACTAGGATGGATAGGTCTCCTGATTGTGAATCCGGAAAAGCGAGGCAAAGGCATTGGCACTACTCTCATCCAAAAAGCAGTGGACTACCTTGAACAAGCAGGCGCGGAGACAATAAAATTGGAAGCCGAGGAAACAGCGGTACCACTCTATAGAAGCCTTGGCTTCAAGGAGGAATTCGATTCGCTTCGGTTCAGTGGGCGACCGAACCGTTTAGAGGGGGATGTGGTTGGAGACGGGATAGCTCAGATGCAAGACGAAGACATCGAGGGACTGGCAGATCTTGATTCTATGTGCTTCGGGTGCGTCAGGTCTCGCGTTCTGCGGAGACTGTTCGAAGATGACCGGCGACATTGCTTCGTCGCAAAACGGGGGCAGAGACTTTCAGGTTACATTATGTGTAGAGAGATCCAGAATGCGTTTTGGGTGGGACCGTCGATCTGCGAAAATTCGATTCTCTCGGGAAAACTCCTGAAGGCGTGCATCAGTACAGTCAAGGACGATAATGCCCAGCTCCGTTTTGGATTTCCATCACTAAATGGAACAATGTCAAACCTGATGAGAATGAATGAATTCGCATTCACAGGTAAGAGCATCCGAATGTCGTATGGAAAAGGCGAACACCGTGGCTTTCCTGAAAGAGTCTATGGGATAGCAGGACCTGAGAAAGGCTAAGCCAAGAGCGTTGGACACTCAGCTCGCTTCGATGACAGGTTTAGCCTTGACCAGTTTCAGAGGTCCATGGGCGCGAAGTCCTATGAAGGGCGCCAAGGCATGTAGAATCTTCGTCTCTGCCTTCCTCAGGTGCTCCTCGTAGGTCGTTCTGGGTACCCCAAGCTTCTTGGCTATTTCATTGGTCGTGACTTTGCGCGGGACATTGTAATAGGATGAGTCCAGCGCAATCGCAATCGCTTGAATCTGCTTATCCGTAAGAGTAGAGAACACCGAGCCCAAGGAGATCACAAACGTATCCTGAATGCTCTTCTCCACCGAAAGATTCTTGCTCAATATCTCCACAGGCCCCAGTTTGCTGAGTTCTTGGAACAGTTTCTTGTAGTCCCCTTCTCTGAAACCTATTACTCTGTGCGTCTCCCATCCTCCAGAATAGACCACGGGCGGGATTGCCAAGCAGGAATTTCTCATGATCACTCCGCTTACGGTTGTGGAGATTCTGGTGTCACGACAAGTCTTCGTGATCACCTGAATGTTGCGTTCCCCACAGGTCCTCTTTAGAATCTTGGCGCCCTTCCAGTGCAGCAATTTACACAAGTCAGGTTCAATTCGGGTTAACGTTTCGATGTCTTGAATGTATACCTCAAGGACGTCTGTCCTTCTGTTGCACCACTCGGCAATCCTCACTTCAGGATGTCTCATGGAGAAGTAGATATATGGACACTCGTGCTGCGCGCGAAATGATACCTCAAACATTGCTTACACTATGTGTTCCAAGATCCTGTTAGGGAGATAAAGCGCGAGCCGTCATATGATGGCATTTTAAGGCCAGCGTTTGACGCCCGGTCTGAGCCGTCACTAGGCGCTACAAGACACTACTACTGGTGCCGGACAGATTTCTGTGAGGCGAATTCGAGTTTGGAGCCGGGAAAGTTTTCAGAGGAGTACGTCCGGGAGTTAGCAAGGAGAGCTTACGAGCAGGGCATAGCCTCGTTTGATATTGTGCGTGAGAAATGTGCTCTTCTTGTTATCGACATGCAGGACGAGTGTGTCAGACCTTATTGGACGCCTTTCTGGGTTCCAGAATCCACGAGACAAGTCCCCAAGATCAAGAGGCTAATCGGGCTCTGTAGACAGAACGCGATTCCGGTGATCTACACTGCCTTCGCTATGACGCACAACTATTACGACCGTCCAGCAAGCGGCACAACAATGCCCAATCGCTATGCCGAGATTGGAACCCATGACCCTGCTTGGTTTAAGGAGGGACGGATTTGGCATGAGGTAGCCCCATTGGAGGGTGAGACCGTTATCTACAAGTCTTCTTACGGCGCATTCTATGATACTCCTTTGGAAACTATCCTCAAGAACTTGGGAAGAGACACCATCATAATCTGCGGAACGCTAACTAACTTCTGCTGCGGAATGACAGCCCGGCAAGGCTACGAGAGAGGTTACAAAGTCGTATTTGGCAGCGACGTGACCTCAACTGACGACCCGGAGCTACAGGAACCTGAACTCAAGGTTCTGAGAAAAGGGTTCGCGAGGGTTCTGACTCTTGACGAGATACTCCAGATGCTACGGTGAATGGTGGCCCAGCGTGGATTTCTATGAAGCTGTAGAGAAGAGAAGAACTGTAAGGGAATTTCTGCCGATGCCTGTAGGACCAGAGAAACTTCTGAGGATCATCGCCGCCGGATTGAAGGCACCATCACACAACCATCTTAGAGAGTGGGAATTCATTCTCATGAGCGATTTCGAAAAACGAAGGAGAGTCGTCGAGCTAGGAGTGATGGCGAAGGATTTCTCAGAAAGAGAAGTGCGAAAAACAACCGAACGCATGAGCGATTGGGAAAGGGAAACGTATCTCAAATCGCTGCCCATTCAGAGAAAGATGCTTTTAGGTTCGCCGGAACTGTTGATTGTCTGCTTCAAAATGAGAAAAGCGATGAAACAGTGCAGAACACTCTATGATTTGAATTGCTATGCTTCTGTATGGGCGTGCATAGAAAACATCCTGCTGGCCATGGCCGCAGAGGGATTGTACGGAGTCACATTCATGACGGACAACACAATACGCGTGAAGAAGATGCTTGGCATACCTGACGATTATGAGGTCGCGACTCTCATTCCAATAGGATACCCTCAGCCATATTTCGTCAAACAGAAACCAATCCAACTGGAAGAAAGGATTCACTACAACGAATGGTGAGGAGGGGCCTTGCATTGACGAACAATACGCTTACGGCTGTAGAGGGAGTTAGGGTTGGTCACGGGGATATGATTGGTGGCTCGATGGAGGGACTCGGCAGGAATTTTGCGTGCACGATCGCAGAAATCAGCAAACCTGAGGCGCAGGTTGTTAGAATTTGATCCTACTACTGTGGTGACCGTGGCTACATAGGGGGCTACAAGCAGCTAGCGGTGATTCAAGGCCAAAGAATCATCCGTTCGAATGTCTAGGCCGCAAAACAGAGCAGAAACCTACAAGGATGGAACATTACGGTCAGACTTGTTCGTACTTGCACCTGATGACCTCATGCGCTCATCCTAATCGCAGGACCCAGTTTTGGGCGGTCAGCTGATGCGAGTAGGTCACGATTTCAAGACATGGCACCGGTTGTGATGCATATCCGAGAATCACGCTGGCTACTCCTCATAGAGCAACAAGGACACCAAGACCCACCAGAATAACGCCAGGCAGCAGACCTTGAACCTTCGACAACTCTGATCTCTTGCTCAACAAGGACCTCACATGTCCGGCCAGTGTCGCGATAAGTATATTGAACGTAGTCGCAGATGCATCAAACATCAATCCTAGAAGCGCTATCTGGAGTGCGAAAGAATGACTTGGAACAATGAATTGTGGCAGAAATGAAAGAAAGAACAGTGCGACTTTTGGATTAAGTACATTAGTAAAAACCCCTTGCCGGAAGATTTCCTTTAGACTAGTCTGATTGGTTGTCTTCGAGTCAGACCCTTTCTTGATCAATCTCGAACGACCATATATCATCCGAATTCCCAGGCAAACTAGATACACTGCGCCGACGAATCTAACGATCTCGTATGCTAGTGGAAACGAGACAAAGACTGTGGATAACCCGATAGCAGTCACAGCTGTGTGCACTAGCGTACCTGCACCTATCGCAAGCGCCGAAACTATCCTGCCTTTCTTCCGTTTTCAAGACTCCGCGTAATGACGTAGAGCATATCAGGCCCTGGCGACATGTTCAGAGCGACTGTCGCAGCGAGAAAGGCTGCAAATGGGAGAGAAGCGGACAAGGAACCTGTTGCCTTCGGATTGTGCCGAAATCTGGCTCATTAAGCGAGAACACGGCAGGAGTAGCGTCGCCCATGGTTTACGCTTGTGCCAGCATGCGACACCCTTGAGCCTGCCCCTGATTGCTGTATTTCGCTTTCGCCGCCAGTTGACGGTACAAAAGTTACACTGGAAATGCTAACAATATTGGCGCGGTGGACATGGTTACGACGGAGAGAGATTGTGAGCTAATCGACGCGATCGCAAAGCCGAAAGGAATCGTGAAGTGAAACCGAGGAGGTTACGCGAATGAATGCTTGGAAGATTGAAAGGGTCATTCATTTCGGACCTAATGATCTGTGCAAGGATGGTTTTGTGCACTTTGGTTTTCATGACAGGGCCGGAAGGCAATACGCCTTGGAGCATCGGAAGCACTTCATCGGCCTCGTGGGAGGGAATGATACGCTGAAATGGACCGTGGCAGCTGACAAAGTCTTCGCTGATGTTCCCAACATTTATGCCGACATTAAGTACCCAATGTACATTGATGGTCTTCCTGATGGAACATTGGTAGTCTCCAACTTTGGAAATGCCCGCCTTTATCGTATTGATGTCCGAAGGATGGAAGCTAGGTTATTTGTAGATGGATCAAAGTTGGGGATGAGAGACATTGGGAATTGCGTGGTCGACAACGAGGGGTGCGTGTGGGTCAACGAGGTTGAAGGTTGCAGAATGTGGAGATTTAACTACGAAGGCAGAACACTGCTAACTCTGGGAGATGGTACTCCAGGGTTTCAATCTGACAATACAGATTTCAGTGAAGTGAGATTCAATTGGATCTACGATATCCGTCGTGGCCCGGAGGGGAATATTTACGTGCTTGATAGCAGGAACTTTGCGGTTAGGATGATAGATCTAGGTCTCCACCGAGTGCGAACCATAGCAGGAATGGGAAAGGCAGGCTATGAAGGCGATGGCGGTGATGCAAGGTTTGCTACCTTTGGTAGTGAGCCGGCGGCACGTTTTGACGGGCCGATATCTCTGTCACTTGATGAGGAGGGGGACATCTACGTGGGAGACAGATACAACCATGTTGTTCGCATGGTCCACAGAAAGACCGGAGTCATCACAACAATAGCCGGTAACTACGATGCCACAGACGGAGAAAGAAACAGCCCTAAGGAGTCCAACCCGCTCAGACTGAACTTGCCACAAATAAGCAGCATGGACTATTGGAACGGTTATCTGTTTATCCCCACCGACATCACTGAGGACTCGGGTGATCTGATCGTGCTGAGAAAAGCGTAGCTTGGATAGGGAATGAAGGCAAGTAATTGCGTCTCATGCAAAGTTTTCCCGTGTGGAGACGTGAGGCACGAGCTCTATCGCGTTCCTGACATTGATCTTGAGCCTTCCAGCATCTCAATCGCAATGATCTCGGAGGCCGCTCCAACGAAACCTGAAGATTACTACTATGCTGACGGGAACCCTTTGTTTCAACAAACAACAGTTCACGCCTTCAGAGATGCTGGCGTTGCTGCCAAGTCAATCCTCGACTTAGTAAAACGAGGCATGTATTTCACAACCGCAGTGAAATGCGGAAAAACTGGTTACGGAATAGAATCAAACACCATCAAAGAATGCTCGTTGATCCTAGAAAAGGAGCTAGCGCTATTCCCTCGATTGGAGGTGCTGATGCTGATGGGAGATGTGGCCATAAAATCCATCAATCATATAGCAAAACGGTCGGGAGAGGAAAGAGTGATTCCATCTGGATCTACTTACAAGATTCGAAAGAACAAGTACCAGTTCAGAGGGAAGCGAGTTTATCCATCATATTTGCAAGCTGGGACGAGCTTCTTTATCGAGAAGACCAAGAGAAGAATGATCGCCGAAGACATCGCTTCGGCAATAGGAGTAGTCAAGTTTGGGGCTAGTTGTTCAAGCCTTGGAAACCGACGTATGAAGGGGTGAACCAACATGCGGCGCCTAATCCAACTTGCTGCGTTAGTTGCACTTCAGGCATTAATCTCTCAAGCTCAGACTATTCTGGGGGTTGGCACTCTTCAGGATCAGTAGTGGAAAAATCGTTGAGCATCATGGTCTGATTGACGAGTCAGGCATCATACGCCAATTCAGAACTATGAGTCAGAAGGCGACAGAATGATACGTCACGCCATAGCCTCACGATCCGTTTCTTCGCCCGAACTTTTGGAGATTATGACCTGCTTATGTCAGATGTCAAGATAGTCTTCTTCGACGAGGTGGATGACCTCTGCAAGGTCTCGTTGCTGTTTCAGTTGAGCCTTTCCTGGCCCGTTACACCGAAGGCGCTCGAAGAGATCAGAGCAAATGACGATAGATACACACCTGAATTCGGCACCTTCGCAGTCACAGAAGAAGGAATAGTTGCGGCGGGCCATCTCATAATGCGTATTCCCACGGCCACGTTGGACGGGAAATTGGATGTGGGCGCAGTGAACGCTGTGGCCACGCGACCTGACTTCGGCAGGCGTGGCATCATGACTTCAATCATGACCAGAACTCACGATTATTTCCGCAGTAGACATCTCGATTACAGTGTCCTTACGACTTCCAAGCGACTAGGGGCTGCATTAATGTATGAAAGACTGGGTTATGTAGAGGTTGACCATTCTGAAATGGCAGTCAAGTATCCGAACCAGCAACGAACATCTGCACCGTCTGTAGTGGAAGTCAATCCGGTATCAGAGGCAGACTTTGCCCACATAGAGGACGTGTATCAGAAAGTCGTTGCCGGAAGTTACGGATTCATTTACAGGCCCAGAAATTTTCTCAAAGCAAGAAACATCATTTCGACAGGTACTAAGCCTGAGGAGAAGTTGCGCATAGCGCGCCGTGGCAGCTTGATAACTGGCTATGCTTACTGGGAATCAGATTCAACTCATTCAAGGTCCCTTGAATTGCTTGCCGTTGACAAATCTTCATTTCACGCCCTCTTGTCTGACGAGGAGAGGAGAAACCCAGATGCGGGTATAATCGTCTGCTGTGATGGTTTGACCGATTTGGAGATTGAGTGGTTGACAGCTGCAGGATATCAGGGGCCTATGGAGGGGTATGGCGGATTCTTTGTGACATCGTTGAATGAGAAGGCTGATCGAAATAGGATCGCCGCAATGTATGGCGTGGATATTGGAAAGTTTCGAATGGGACGCTGGGATTCGACGTGATTTTGGTGTCTAACAGTGATCGATTGCTGGGAAGTAGCCAGCATCATGAATCGGACGTTCAGCAGGGACTGGGATCGAAAGCATCGTGCGTGATTGAGAGATGACGGATCAGGCTTGCGCGGCAATCATAGAGAAGGACTCCAGAGTCCTTGTAACCCAACGGAAGGCCAATCAGACATTTCCGTTGAAATGGGAACTTCCTGGTGGACACGTTGAGAGGAACGAGACTAGGCAGGCTTGTTTGAGACGAGAAATCAATGAGGAACTTGGCGTTCACATCGCGGCGCTTAGACCCTACTGCACACGCAAATACGAAACTGGAGGGAACCGTCTCACAATCTACTATTATCGGTGTAGAATAGCATCCGGTAGACCTAGGAAATTAGAGGTGAGAAACTTCAGGTGGATAGAACCAGCACGACACACGATTTACGACTTCATTTCGACTGACAGAAGCGTTCTTCGGAAATTGTCAAAGCCATGACCAGTCAGATGATTCGATTTCTGATGTTCCTATCAAGCTACGGCGGAAGGCCACAATTACCAAAGGATCGGTGGACCCAGAAACTCCGAATTCCGACCTTCTGTTGCATCCAGACGACCTCACCATGTTCTGTCGCTAGGCCAGCCAATCCGATCTTGGGATGAAGCCAAAGAACATCAACCGCCGTTGGAGCGATAGTCACCCAGAAATCACCTCCTACACGATCTGCCTTGGAGTGATTTCACACCTAATCGTGTTTGCGTGCTCGTCATATTGAACCGTCTTGATTTCGAGATCCCTGCCCAGGATTGACATCAGCGCACCGCACCACCAAGAGAAGAGGAAAGATTTCGCCGCACCCTTTTCCCCTTTCACAACTGGGTTCCAAATTTCAATCCTGATCCGGTCTTTCAGATCATCACCCAGTACAACTTTCGTAATGCCCATCCCCGACACAAGGTCGCCCTCGATCAACATATCGACCAGTTCTCTAGTTGAAGCGTTCGGGTGAGTCTTGCGCATCCACTCACCATCCTCGCGGCCCAGCTTCGTCTCGAGGTTGTTAATCATAACCTCACCAACCACTGTGCCCACGAGTAAATCGAGATGACTGCAGAGAGATTGTGGGTCAATCGCGGCATGTCGTCGACCAAAAAGATAAAGCTCAGCCTTCATGCGATCAAGAACCATCTCATCAGTCAACTTTGCCTATCTCCTGAACTATCCGGTTCTTCGGGAAGAATCAGCTTTGTTGCAAATCTCTGAATGGGAAGAACGCCGTTTTCTTGGAAGACGCACGCTCCTCACTGCGTCTGTTTTGACTATTATGACGATATAGGCGACGTGCCGCCACATGATGGCAAAATACTGAAAGCGCAGCAAAGACCCTCGTTTGGTCCGGCAGGATAGTTGATGATCCCATGGTCGAAAGATTCGCGGGCAAGGTTGTCATTGTCACTGGTTCAGGCACGGGAATCGGCAGAGCTACTATTCTGAGATTCGCCCGCGAAGGAGCGACGACAGTTGTTACTGACGTCAACCCTGAGACCACGAATGCGGTCGCCGCGGAGATCAAATCGCTGGGTTCGCGATGTATCGGCATTCGAGCTGATGCAACCCAGAGCGACGAGGTGGAAAGTTTGATGGATTCAGTAATCGAGAAGTATGAAAAGATAGATGTGCTTGTCAACAATGTTGGAATGTTCAGTCCGAAACGTTTTCTGGAAATTGATGAGACAGAGTGGAAGCATTGTCTTGATATCAACTTGACGAGCACTTTCCTCGCTTGCAGAGAGGTCATTCCACACATGATCCGAGAGAGGCATGGGAGAATAGTCAATGTAGCTTGTTCCGCTGGAAAGGTTGGAGCGGCGTACTTTTCTCATTACAGTGCAGCCAAGCATGGGGTTATCGGACTTACGCGGTCATTGGCTGTGGAATTCGCCAAAGACGGCATCTATGTGAACGCAGTCTGCCCGGGCGAAATCCGCACAGAAATGCTTGACAATGCCACACGTGCAAGAGCCTTGATGGAGAAGGTGTCAGAGGACGAGATTCAAAGGCGGAGGCATGCTTCAATCCCTCTAGGTAGATATGGGGCTCCTGACGAAGTCGCTGGCTTGATAGTGTTCCTAGCCTCGGAAGATGCAAATTACATAACCGGACAATCATACAATATTACTGGCGGACAGATAACTCACTGACAAGGGAAGTACCAAACTCCCGCAAGCAGAGCGCTCCAGTCTAGGGCTTCCTTTCTACTTCAGAGCCTTTCCAACCATCACCAAGTCCGGCTGCAACTCATAACCGATCGACCTGAAGAACTTCAAAGATTTCTTATTCCACAGGTATATCTGTGCATTTACTTTCAGTGTTCCCTTCTCGATGAGACGTCTTTCCAGTTTTCCAATCAGAGCTCTGCCGACGCCTGATCTCTGACGGTCGGCCTTGACTGCAAGCCGGTAAATCCATGCTCTGCGTCCGTCCCACGCTCCCATTACTGTTCCAATAATCTCATGATTTTCTTCAGCGACCAGAAATAGGTCGGCGTCGCGCTCCAACTTCAGTCTAATGCCCTCGAGATCGTCGCCAGGCCTCGGTGTCAACTCCACATCTCGCCACAAGTTAACAACCTCTTCGTAATCAGGCAAGTCGAATTCGCGGATGTGCAATCTTGTCACCCAAGATTCTCGCAAGTCATGACTTCGCCAACATGCCCTGTTCCAAGTATCTCTTCAATTTTGAGTTTAGGCCGTCATGTGACGATGATATGCCGCTGGATATTCACAATCTGTGTGAAATTCAGAACACGATATGAACCGATCAGTCACTTGGATGAAATTCCTTACTAATCGCTCGGAGCTCGAAATGTCTTGTCACACCGTCACTTGACGGCGCGCCACATTTACCTCAGTCTGTCAGCGAGGAGGCTCGGGGCAATTCTCGAATGAAGCCTCAAATGGGTCGAAGGAGCGTAGTTGCGTATCTCGCTCTCACCTTTGGTGTTGTGTGCATTGGTTTCTCAGCAATCTTTGTGAGGTTTGCAGGAGTACCAGGTCCGGTATCGGCATTCTATCGTATACTCATGGCGGGCATTGTGATAGTGCCGTGGTGGTTGTATCGGCACGCAAGACTCCCGTGTCGTGCTGATCTTCTACTAATACTTGGAGGCGGAGTCTTCTTTGCGCTCGATTTGGCATTGTGGAACACAAGCGTGATGCTTACCTCAGCAACCGCTGCCACCTTGCTTGCGAACAATGCACCACTTTGGGTAGGGCTCGGATCCCTCATCCTTTTTGGAGAGCGGTTGTCGACTCGCTACTGGTTTGGGTTGGCAATCGCACTTGCTGGAATAACGATTCTAGTGGGAGTCGGGGCATGGGAACAGCTCAGGCTAAACAGTGGCAACATGCTGGCAATTGGAGCAAGTTTCTTTTACGCCGCCTACTTGTTGACCACGCAACAGGCCAGAAAGCGCATTGATACTTTGACGTTCACAGCTATTTCGGTCTCAGCGAGCCTCCTGCTATTGTCTGGATTGAATCTCGCTTTGGGAACAATACTGGTCGGCTACAGTATCAAAACTTGGAGTGCTCTAATCGGCTTGGGCCTCGTGTCCCATCTTGGGGGATGGCTATCAATCAACTACGCCCTAGGCCACCTACGAGCATCACGCGTGGCTGTTGGAATACTTGGACAAGCCGTCGTGACAGCGCTTCTGTCAATCCCGCTGCTGGGTGAGTACCTCAGCATCGACCAGATAGTTGGCGGATTCCTTGTGTTATGCGGGATCTATGTCGTGAGTCGGAGAAATGAGTTTCCAAGGCAACAAAATCAGCTGATGCAGGTTGAGGCTTCAAGCACTCGGACCTGATCGCGCCCTGAGACTGGGCTGGCATACTGGGTGATTTATCTACAATCACCGAAGGTGAGCAGGCTGATAGAGACTCAGACGAAGCGGTACCTTTCGGGTCTTCCGCGTTCCAAATATTATTGGTACTTCACGGCCAGTACCTGCGTCTCAACATTCGCTAGGACCACGATCGATCCATTCCTCTCAGTTTTCTTGAACCGTGAGTTGAATATCTCCGTAGGCGTAGTCTCAGTTCTCTTCTTTGCAAGCGGGATCCTAGGCACTGTCTCCATCTTCCTCGTGGGTTGGCTCCTTGACAGGTTCGGAAGGAAACTAATCTACGTCTTCGGAAACTTGGCCCACGTATTGATACCCGTCGCCCTGACCAAGCTCAACACCTTCACGCAACTGCTCCCCCTAATGTCACTCTCGGGAGTCATGGAATCCGCGGAACGCACATCCTCAACAACCATAATCGCAGACCAAGTTGAAGAAAAGCAGCGCAACACAGGATTCGGTATCAGCCGGATCATCGGGAACGCGGCGTGGATCGTGGCTCCAATCTTCGGAGGCATCCTCCTCGCCGATCGTGGGTTCAGCCAACTATTCATCGTCTCTGCGATCCTGGGTCTGGCTGGATTCGCGCTGTTCGTTGCACTTGTCCCTGAGTCCCGAAAAGTCGGCTTGGAAAGACCTGCGCTGCCGAAGATCAGCGTCCTCAAGGATAGAGAGTTCTTTGTGCTTTGCGTTGCCTCTCTCTTCAGCATGCTATTCTACGTCCAACTCTACACACTTCTCCCAATTTTCGCCTCTCAGATCAGAGGTCTGAATGAGCTTGAGATCGGCCTGCTCTTTTCAGTGTCCGGCGCAACCGTGGTTGCACTTCAACTCCCAACCTCACGTTGGCTAGAGAGAGTACCCAAGAAGACCGGTTACATCTTGGGAGTGGTCATCATGGCTGTGGGCATCACGGCCCTAGCCATAGCCCCGTCGTTCCATTGGCTCTTGTTTGCCGTCGTCATCATGACGGTTGGAGAGAACATGTTTTTCCCGATAGCATCCGCCCTTGTTGCGGAGATTGCGCCTGAAGCGGAGAGAGGAACGTACATCGGAGCCTTCAGCCTGTTCCTGAGCGTTGGAGGAAACCTGTCCCCCCTTCTCGGCGGGACGATCTGGCAGATCAGTGGAAACCCATACCTGCCATGGTTGCTGAGCCCCGTGTACGCTGGAATCTCAGTTGGGCTGGCTTTGTTGCTGCGCAAGCGGTGAAATGAGGTACACAAGCAGTGAAAAGATTTACTTCCCAACCCTTGGCACAAAGAGCATTCCCACTAGAGCCCGAAGCCACCAGAATATGCTTTTGACCATACCAACGAATAGCGCACGGGTTTACGAAATGAAGACTGCTTCCAAGGCGAGGTATAGATTCAGGATCCGCCGCGCGACAAGTCGTGATCTAAGGTATCTGGTTCATCATCGCAGAGCCATGTGGGAGGACATGGGCGTGGGCACTGAGAAGGAGCTGGATGAGGGTGACAGAGTCTACAGAGGGTGGGCACGCGCTCGAATGAAGAGCGGAGAACTGGTCGGCTGGGTTGTTGAGAACTCGGAGCGCGAGGTAGTTGGCGGAGGTATCGTATGGCTACGGCCCGCTCCGCCCAAACCAGACAACAAGGCCACGGTTCGACCTTACCTGTTGTCCATGTACACCGAGCGCGATTTCCGTCGCATGGGGGTCGCTTCTCTCATCGTCAAAGAGGCTGTCAAGTGGTGTAAACAGCATGGCCAACCATCGTTGCTTCTCCACGCAAGCAAAAAGGGCCGCGAATTGTACCGCAAGTTTGGCTTCAAGCGGACCTGGGAAATGAAGCTCGGACTCTAGGAAATGCAAACGTCCTCACCGCGAATTCTCGACCGAGGTAGACTTATCTGCGCCTCGCCGAACCCGCGTAAACACCGAGGAATGCAGCAAGCTTGGATATCGGTGGAAATACGGTTCTGATCACTGGCGGGGCAACTGGCATAGGGTTCGCTCTCGCTGAGAAGTTTTCCAGTACTGGAAGTGAAGTAATCATCTGCGGCCGACGAGAGAGCAAGCTGCAATCCGCAAAACGCAAACTCCCCACCCTCCACATTAGACGGTGTGACGTTTCTGCAGAATCAGACAGAAGGGCCCTGCTCCGATGGTGTAGCACACATTTTTCCAGCCTCAACGTCCTCGTCAACAATGCGGGGATGTCTGTCGCAGGTTTAAGAAGCACAGGAAAATCGAAACCGCGAACTCTCAACATGGGGTCCAAAGGAATCAAGTTGAGGCACGAAGAGTATTCACGCGACATGCGTGCGGAACTACCTGCTTTAAGGTGGTTTTTGGAACGACTTAGCGTGACATGCGCGTAAAATCTTAGAGAATCGATCTAATCTGAGCCCGTTTTACGCGACATGCGCGTAGAGTTTGAGAGTTTACGTGACATGCGCGCATACCCTGTCCACAAGGAGATCGCGTGCAACGCAAATTGAACTGAGCTAATTCCGGATGAGGTTAGTTTGAGATATGGCATATGGCATTATCTACATTTGTGAACCAGATGTCCGACGAGAAAAGCCAGCACGCGGACAAACATCCGGTGTTCATCCAGCCAAGCACAGGAAGTACGGGGGGTTCAAATCCCACCCCAGAGCATGAACCCACGAGAGCTTGGCAAATAATGGTTATCGATTTTAGCGCTTAAATTGATGACGATTTAAGCTGGCAGGGAAGGCAGGCGGACTAGGGTCAGATTACCCTTGCCTGTTGAAGTTGACTCTTCTCTTGTTCTATTCTAGCCGCTAGTTCGCCAAGCACCGCAGGCGTCAATCGTTCCTTGTTGTTCCACCACATTTCCAGATTAAGCTTCATTGCTCTCTCGAATGCAGAATAAAGCTCCTTCCAGTCATCAACACCTCGGAGACAATGCTCCACCACTGTGAGTAAATCGATTTTCGAGTTGCGTAGATTGCCTTCGATCCAATAACTAATCTGGCTAGGTTTCGCTTCTTGGGAAAGTGGCGAAGTCTTAGCTAGGTAGTATTTGACTGTTCGACTTCGTTTGACGGTTATCCAACGGCCGTCGGGCAGTTTTCTTCGTGCGTCGCGTTTGACGACCCTCTGTTCAACGAGCATCTTCAAGTAGAGATTGAAGGTCGTCTTGCTGCTGATTCCACCTTCGCGATTGTGAACGGCTTCCCATAAGTCCCCGTATCTCACACGATCACGTTTCGCAAGTTCTGCCACAATCAGACTAACGATTTCTGGATTACTTGGTGTCCAATTTGGGTTCGATTCCCGCCCACCGCAAGAACGAACGAACTCTCTGTATTGCAGCACATTGTGTGTGTCAGTTCTGAGTGGGGCTGGCTTTCGCCGAAGTAATCGCCAAGAATTGAGGCGTTTGGAAGGTAGCCCCACCATCATATGATAGAGAGTCCCTTCGGCCCCACCACGTATGCTCGGTGAGTCGCGGCCTTGCCAGCGCGTGGAGAGTCCCCGCGATCCCCCCCCTTTTCATCTCGAAATTTCGAACCGGTGGTGGTTACAGGTTCGGCACCGATATGCAAAGGTGCGGGCATGCCATAAGACGAGCAGGGCCAAATTCGCTCCGAGTACCTCAAATGAGGCAACGTAGCCAGCTAATTGCAGCTAACGATCGCTTCCGAAGAGTAGCGTTCACTTCATTTAGGAGTTCGTCTTCAACTCGACCGCTGGAAAGATGCTAAAGGTATTTCCATCCCATCAGGGGTGGTTCCATGTCCATCTGCCAGAGTAGAGCAATTAGTTCGCCTCTGTGATGGACTTCTTCTTCAAAGACGTGTATCAGCACGTCCTCACCGGTAATCTCGGTTTTTTCGCCAGTATCGTTTGTGACAGCGTACTTCTTACTCAGCTGCTCAGCTGTTAGTGAATTGAGGTAGTTCCCCATACGTGCCTCCACGCGGTCCATGTACGCCTGAACATCTTCAATAGTTTTGTAGTCGTCAAAATCCCTTCGCACGCGAAGCTTTTCATTTTGCAGGAAATCAAGCCAGTGATCAATGGCGCCTAAGGTGTGAATGAAGATGTTCCGCATTGAATGCCAACTTGCCTCGCGGTTCTTAACAAAATCATGCCAGGGAAGTTTGGCAAGCGTGGTGAAATATCTCCGTCGCACCTCCGTGTTGTAATCTATCAGAGCCCTCACATCAACCATCGCACATCACGTCTTTGGAATCTGGAACTTCATTATCTAAGCTTTCTCGCAACGACACCACGCAATTTCCATCGCTATCGCAAAGAGTGGGATAACCATTCAGCCGCCCAGTGACGGCCATGCCTACTGTCTCACGTTGGGAAAGTGGTTCCGATCGGACCGGATCGGATCGAATGGAGAGGTTTGTTGAAGGGCGTGACTCACCGCCCATTGGCGGAAGCATTTCATTCATCCCGTCTCCACCGAGCACGCCACACAATGGTTTCTAGGGACATCACCAAGCGTATTCGCAGCTTCTAGACGCAGCGATTGTGGCTAAGGTGTTCTTACTGGATTCGAGCTGATTGCCGTGATGCGACCGCATCAAAATTATTCGTGCCAACGACCGATCAACATTCGGATTGCTCGACAAGAAACAGTGTCAGTTATGAGCAGAATCACTGTCTTGGGAGTTCCATCCAGCGCAGGCGCCCGGGGAACAGGTCAGGAGCATGCTCCGCAGTTGTTACGCCAGGCAGGCGATGAACGAACCCTCAATTCCGGTAGGTATGCTCGATATTTAGACTCGGTTATCTGGAGGATTGAAGACGTTTTTCGTTCGGGGGTTTGAATCCCTCCGAACCTACGAGGCAAAGGGGAAGCCTACCGCGCCCGCTAAGCTGCAGAACCGGATTTCGAACCATCTGCCAGCCAGCGCAACGCGGAAAATATGCCGAGGCATACGATCATGCTAGAAAAATCCACAAACGCGGTCTTGAAGGCATCGTGGATTTCCTGAACCAGCAGGGCGAGAACAAAACCGAAGATGAAGTCTATCCGTCGAGGACTATCTTGAGACGAATCGCAACTGAAGGTAGAAAATTCGGATTCGGACTCTGTGTAATCAGTCAGCGACCTTCACGCCTGGACGCAACTGCACCTTCGCAATGTAATTCACAGCTCATTCTGAAGATTGTAAATCCAAACGATCAGATGTACATTCGCCTGACAGTTGAATCATTGGCCCAATCAGACCTCCTTGCATTGCCTGACCTATCGCAAGGACAAGCACTTCTTAGTGGCGCCATGGTTCCAAGTCCAAGCCTCGTAAAGATCAGAATTCGCGAGAGCTCAGAAGGAATACCCGCCAAAGACCGATTGAAAGAAGTAGACGAATTCTATCATCAGCACAAATCCCAGCACATTGCTGTGACTACTTACAACGAAGTTCTCCTGAGACATAACTGAAATATCTCGCCTATGTTACATTGGGTGCTTGATGTGATGTGAGTGGCATGAGAAAAATGGTACAGCCACTCAGTGAAGGTGGTGGGCCCGCCGGGGATTGCGATTCCTGGCTTATGGAAATCCCGTACTACTCGACCCCGTAGACTTGAGCTGGAGCAAGTAGTCCTGGGAACTCCTTCCTCAACCGGCTTCGAGCATCGTAGCAAAGGTGGCAAGCATCAGCATAGACATGATCATGCGGCAAATGAAAATCGTCAACAAGAGCTTTGGGACCACCTCGCAATAGCGGCCCGATTATCGGATGCCTTTCCGGGTCATACTCATTGATGATTTTATACAAGGGAGTGATGTTAGCGTTGCCAATGGCTAGGCCTTGGCAGACATACACGTACCCATACGGATCCCAATGGACCCTTCCCGGTTCAGCTAGTGAATATGAGCCCTGAGGGTCTGCTAAGTTCTTGTAGGGACACTCAACAAGCGAATCGCACTGCTTGTCGCACACTCTCGTCTCCAGTGTTGAAGCCCTCCCGCGACACATCACGTTCCATCTCTCTCGCTTAGCTCCGCCGAAGTTGGCCTTGGGATCGGAGCATTCCGCCGGCGTAAACCCCAGCGCCGAGGAAACTCCTACACTGATTCCAACTTGTCGAGCGGCTTTGATGGCATTTGACACTCTCGTTGGTTCTGATGCTATGCCGTGATAGTAGTCGCTGCTCAACTGAAGATGGTCAAGTCCCACATCACGAATTGGAATCAGAAACTCCTTAGCGTTCTCAACTGAGGTTGCCCAATATCCATTGGAAAGGACGCATGTAAGGAACTTCAGGTAGTTTGCTTCTCTGACGCCACTCAGGAGGATAGGATAGAATAGGAACGGTTCGCCTCCCTCAAACAGCACAGACTTCACTGTTTCGACTTCGCGAATAGCGTTCAGAGCGGAGTGGAGTTGCGACAGTGACATGTGCCCTTCCGCCCAAGGACTCGACCAGACGAAACAATGGCCGCACTCGGAGATGCACTGGTAGGATAGCAATAAGTGCACCTCATCGACCCTCATGTGTGTTTGCTCCTAGGAGCCAACAGACTTTTCCCCACAGCGATCTTTGTTTCTTAGAGAAACTTCGGGCATCGACTCACCTAGCAAGAGTAAGGCGGCTCAATGTTTCATCGTAGGCTGCGGTGAGCAAAATCCTACCCAACACTCCACCCGCCCCAACGATGGCGACAATGGAAGCCGCACGCGCCACGCCTCCGCCGAACCATTCCGAAACTTCCTCTGTTGCGTGCTTTCGAGCAACGAACAGACTCAGTCCAACGCCGAAGAGCATGGCTATGACAGGATAACCTATGAAATCCGTCAGAACTCGGAAAGCATTGCTCTCGAAAAGGTAGACATCCCCAAGGGCACGCAAGAGGATCAAGATCAACGGGACAACAATTACGCCGTAGGATTCAATTAGGGACGGCAGGTCATCATTCGTCACGCGATCGTGCGTGAAAGAAAGATCATTCTGTGCGCAACGATCTGATTGGTCACTGTGGAAACCAGAGTGACTTGCATAAATGTGAGTCCACAGTAAGCCCACAGCGAAAACCGGAACGGAAATCAGAAAACCAAGTACAATCACCGCTGCCAAATTTGCGTGGAAAATTGCCGCCGCATAGAGAGGGGCTGCTGGAAACACAAGTTTGAATGAACTGTACGTTCCAGCTGCGAGAGCCAATGAGATAACAAAAGTCGAGTGACCACTCGCCCTACCGAGCACTCTTGCGACTGGCGAGAGAATCAAGAAGGCGGTGTCGTTGCAAGTGACTGGAAGCGCCACGAGAAAACCCGTAGTACCCACTGCAAGAGCGGTTCTCGATCTTCCCACAAGTCTGAGAATGGATTGAGAGATCACAATGGTGGCACCCGTCTTGCTCAGAAGTTCGCCAATGATTGTGGCTGCAAATATCAGAAGCCCAACGTATCCGAGAGTGCCTCCGAAGCCATCGACGATGTTCTTCACAAGGTCATTCGGTGAAATTCCGAGGACAAGCCCCATGACTATGGATACTGAGATCAGAGCGAAGAACGCATGGATTCGTAGCTTGGCTGTCAGGATTATTATGGTTATGATGCCAAGAGTGAAAACTAGTAATTCTGAAGCTGCGTCCATTCACGAACTCCGTTCTCTAAAGGGCGTAAGGGAGAATAACGATTTACCCGTTAGATGACGGGGTTTCAGGAACATGTGAAGGTGCGTTTGTGCGAGCTCGCGCTGCGGGAACAATGATCGCGAGTGTTTGTACCGGCGCTCTTGTGCTGGCCGGACCGGGAATTCTCGATGGGAAAAAGGCAACCACTCATTGGGCTGCTCTGGACGCATTGCGTCAGTATTCTAAGGTGCAGGTTGTGGAAGGAGTTCGCTATGTGCGTGATGGAAATGTGACCACTTCGGCAGGAATTAGCGCAGGGATTGATCTTGCGCTTGACATTGCGCGCGGACTATATGGCGCACAGGTCGCGGCGGACGTGGCTAGACGTATGGAATGCGTATACTACTAGGTCTGGCAATTCACATCGTACCTGTGCATTTTGAGTCCATGCAGGCAGTATCAGAAAAGAGATCACGGAGATGGGAGCCGATTCATGACGCTGCTCTTGGTGTAGTGACCCGGGTTGGATGGTCTAACTTGCGATTGGTAGTGCGGCTTGGGCTTGTTCTGGACGCCTGTCGGAGCGTAGTCTAATGAACGGGGCCAGCGCATTGAGAGCCTTGCACTCCGCCTTTCTCAGGTGTTCCTCATACGTAGTTCTGGGCAATCCAAGCTTTCGTGCTATTTCATCTGTCGTCACATGACGGCACCTTCCCTATTTGTCGCGGAGCACGAAACATGAGAGAAGTCCGAGGATTTGAAATCATTAGACGAGAATCGAGGTTGGAAGTCCGTGAAAGAAAGGAAGGCTCCGAAACCGCGGGAAATTGCGCTCACTGCTGTGATGACTGCGGTAACGGCTGTTGTCACGATGATAACAGGATCCTTTGTACCGTTCCCAGCTACAGGGGGATACCTCAACCTCGGCGACTGCATGGTCATGCTTTCAGGGCTCCTCTTCGGAGCGAGCGTGGGAGGATTTGCCGGCGGTGTAGGATCAATGCTTTCCGACATTTTACTGGGCTACGGCTATTTCGCCCCATTAACGCTCCTCATCAAGGGCACGGAGGGATTTCTTGCAGGGTTCATTGGGAACAGCACGAGGTTCTCCCGTAAACTAACGGGAGTGATTGTTGGAGCCATTGCGATGCTGGCTGGTTACTTTCTCGTTGAAACACCACTGAAAGGCGTGGGAGCCGCATTTGGCGAACTCGTAGTCATAAACTCGATTCAGGTGACAGTCGGAGCGATTGTCTCTTTAGCGCTCGCGCAGGCGATTCTGAAGGCTTATCCAGATGTTGAATTCTTGAAGCCGAAACGGCAGAGCCTAAGAGCCGGCCTAGTAGTTGTAGTAATCGCAGCAGTTGTCTTGGCAGCTCTTGTTGGCACGTATCTGATGACAGGAATCTCACCATAGTAAACAGGGACCGGGAGAGGTGGCTACGAGGGAGATAGGGGAAATGCTCGCTCTGCCACTTTTGGAAGTAGCCCAGAAGCACGGTTCGACGGGCCGATATCGCTCTCCCTCGATGAGGAGGGTAACATCTACGTGGGAGATAGATTCAACCACGTCGTACGGATGATCCTCAGGGAGACTGGCATCATAACGACAATCGCGGGCGAACACGAGAGCATTGACGGAAAAAGTAACAATCCGCAAGAAACCGACCCGCTCAAACTCAACTTGCCCGAGATCAGCAGCATGGACTACCATGACCATCGCCTATTCGTTCCGACAGACATCACGAAGGTTACGGGCGACTTGATCGTGCTGAGAAAACAATGCTAACCGTGACATGCCTAGTGGGAGTTTGGAGCCTCGGACAGAGTTTGAACCCGCGCCCAGAAATATACAACTATCTTACCATTGTTGGTGCCAGCGAGTCCCTACAATTAGCCGCAGCTGAAGGCGTCGTGAATGATCGCCATTAGTCCCACGGTTCGTGAATTCAAATCCCATCGACCCCACGACTGATTGCATGCTATCTTGAGCCGCCGTTAGAGGGTAGAAAATCCTACCGCCGGTTTCACCCTCTGTCAGACCGTACAATAGGGATGGGCCAACGTGGATTTCTATGAAGCTATTAACAAGAGAAGAGCTGTGCGAGAATTCGAACCGGAAACTGTAGAGGCAGAGAAACTCGTGAAGGTTCTCGCCGCAGGATTGAAGGCTCCCTCCCACAAGGCTGCGGTCAGCATCTCTATAAAGTGCCAACTAATCAAGTCGTGAGAAAGTGGGAATTTTGATGATCCTGTCTCAAGCTGTTGAAGCAGCTAGGAGAATGAAGATCCTGCTGGCCTTTGTGGCCCTTCTGTACGTGGGTTCGTATTTGGTTGGCTGGTACTTGATCAGCATCAAGTCACCGATAGCGGTCGAAACAGCTCAGGCAATAACAGCAAGTGTACTGACGGAGACACCATTCACTGCCATAATTCAGTCGCTGCAGGGAGGGGAATTACTTCAAGCGGTCCTAATCACTTTCCTGCTGAATTTGACAACCGGAGCCTTCCTCACGACGACGCTGCCTGGGATAATACCGTTGGTCGGAGCCTTGGGTACAGTTGCGGTTACATTGCTCAGAGGTTTCGTCATCGGCGTTACTTATCCTGAGATTCTTGCTTCGTCTGCAGCAGGGTTTGCCCTTGGGTTTGGGACAATGATTCTGGAACTAGGTGCCTACGTTTTCTCAGGTGCTGCCGGAATCCACATCGCTCTAGCTCCAATCATGCCTAGGCGGTATGGCGTGCAAAGCAGGTGGACAGCCTTCAAGGCCGCTTGGAAGGACACTGCCGCGGTCTACGTGATAGTAATCATACTTCTAGCGTTGGGCGCAGTGTGGGAGATGACTGGTATCCTTCTAGCTCTTCGCCCCACCTAAACATCGTGAGTACAATTGCTACCGCCGACTGAGCCGCAAAGGAGAATTTCGAGCGGTACATGCCCTTCGACAAATTCTATAGTGACATCGCCACTACTCCGGGACCAAGCCTCATCATGGGGAAGAACAAATGCCAAATGCAGAAGAACAGATACCAAACCACAGAACAAATCCCCGCGGGCCCGCCCCAGTCTGAGCCTTCAAAATTCTCACAACGCGTAAATTCAACGAGTCCGATTATGAGGTTCGAAGCACTATGGGCGGCGGGAAACGTTTAGACCCGCCACGTTCAGAGCATGGCAGGTTCCTCCAGACCCGCTATAATTTCGATTCAAAAACACTCTTCGTTCATATCCATCTGGCATAGCACACGGTTGCACCCTGGCGGACGTCTGAGCTCGAAGAACTTGTCTAAGTGGCTCGTCGTTTGAGGGGAGAGAATCCTGTAGTCCTTTTACAGTTCCAGAACGGTCTCACCAAGTTTCAACGGATCAACTTGCACGAAGTATTTGCTGATTTTCTCCCCCAGTAATGCTGAGAGGTCACCCAGAAGTTTATCTTATGAATTCTCCAATAGGTCTTGTTGGTGTGAGGAAGTGGTAGGATCTTTTTCAAACAGTGAGAAGACACCCCCAAGTTCGCGGAGTGAATTCAATTCACCCTCCCCGGTTCAAATCCCACCCCCGGCGCCAATAAGTAGACAAGGAAAGAGACACGGATCATGTCTGGTTCATCTCCAGAGTCTGTCAACGGGGTTCCGATAAGACTGACTGGAGAAAGATGGTCGCACATAGTCAGAAGGCACCCTGAAATGAAGAATCATCAGAGACACGTCGTTGAAACTGTGACTAATCCTGATTTTGTGGCCAAGGGTATTCGCGGGGACCTCAAGGCGGCTAGACTTTATGCTGACTTGCCAATGGGTCCGAGATACCTCATTGTTGTATACAAGGAAGTCGGACCTGATGATGGGTTTATCATTACGGCAAGAATAAGCTCTGACGTAGGGAACGTGATTAGGGGAGGTATCGCATGGCAAAGGAAGTGATAGCTGTGAACCTTCCAAAGGACAGAGGATTAGACATAGACTACGATGAAGAAGCGGACGTTCTCTACATAAGCTTCGGTCGGCCGCAAGCGGCGGACGACAGCGAGGAAGTAAATGACGTGATCTACCGGTTCAGAGAGAACGAGCTGGTCGGGATAACCATTCCAAGTTTCAAGTTAAGGACGAGGGGTCGCAGACGTTGAATGATATCTTCGGCCTCATACCTAGCGCCTAGGTTCAGATCTACCCCGGCGCCAACACATTCATGTTCCAGGTGGTTCAACGATTGCACTGGATCAATCGAGGAATTTGAGAAACTCTTCCTTCGTGAGTCCAGCCTCTTCGATTATACGTAATAGTGTGCCTCTTCGAATCTCGTCGTGCCGCGGCACAGTCAGTGACCTATCGCCTGATTCAAGCACGATGTGACTGCCGCGTTGCCTTACTGGTTGAAAACCTACTTTCGAAAGCGCTTTTACGACATCACGCCAAGACAAGATCGGCAGCTTACGCTGAGACGACAACCTCTTCTACTCTCTGGCCAGCGAACTTGCTGGCTCGATGCTCCAAAAGAAGCTCGATGGCCTCCTTGATATTGGCAATGGCCTCTTCTCTTGTGCGACCTTGACTGATGGCTCCTGGCAGCTCAACGCATTGAACTACGTACCAGCCACCCTCTTC
>Ga0315277_10001344_pt1 | contig 36018 bp, 27 predicted proteins | sample YL17G05_15_MG_FD_203695 | JGI IMG/M metagenome (GOLD analysis project Ga0315277, IMG submission 203695) | Sediment microbial communities from Yellowstone Lake, YNP, Wyoming, USA - YL17G05_15 | ecosystem: Environmental > Aquatic > Freshwater > Lake > Sediment | place: USA: Wyoming | collected...
GAGGCAGTTATGAGACGAGCCGTAGCGTGTTTATTCCTGGCGTCATTGTTATTTTGCTCCCACTCTCTCGGACAGACAAGCAAGCAGGATCCAGCAAGTAGCATTCAACAAGACTTTCAGAAGATAGCTGAACTCTGGGAACAGAAGAAAATCGACCAGGCCGTGGTCATCCTTGAGAAGCTTCATGAAATGCCAGGCATGCGTGATCTCAAGGACGCCTGGATCGGCGTCTTGTATAATCTCGCGTGCGGCTATTCGCTGCTCGGGCAGAAAGACAAAGCGCTACTGTACCTGGGCGAGGCCGTGGATTCAGGCTTGAACGATCCAGATCAGGTCATGCGGGATACCGACCTCGCGACTGTCAGGAATGACGAGCGCTTTACGTCGATACTGGCAAAGCTGCGGATGAAAAGAGGTATTTGGGAAAGCCCCGCATTCGTGACGCCCTACCGCGAGAGCTTGAGCGAGGACGAAAAGCTGGCCGGGCTCTCAAGAGTCTGGGCGGAAGTGAAATACGGGTTTGTGTATTTCGATCACGTTCCGGCCCTGGATTGGGATAGCCTTTATGTCGCGTTCATACCGAAGGCCAAGGAGGCTAAGAGCACGCTCGAATATTACAGGGTTCTCGAGAATATGTGCTCACAATTGCGTGATTCTCATACGGGCGTCAATGTGCCCGGCGCGCTCTTCACAGAAATGTATTCTCGCCCTCCCATAGAGACACGTTATGTCGAGGGCACTGTGCTGATCACGGAAGTGCTCGATCAAAGCTTGGAAAAGCAAGACATTCGACGAGGCCTGGAGATTGTGCGAGTTGACGGCATCCCCGTTCGCCAGTATGCCGAAGAGCGAGTCGCACCCTATCACAGCTGGTCGGCTCGACAAGGCTACCTCGTCGGGACTTACGAGTTTTACTTGCTCTGTGGTTCAGGGAACACTCCGGTCGAGATCGAGGTTCGCGATGAACGAGGTCGCACGTTCAAAACAGTAGTTACGCGTTCTTACCACATGATCCAGAGTTTTGCAAAGCCGCTCGAATTCAAGATGCTGAAAGACAACATCGCCTATGTCGCACTGAATTCCTTTGGGGATCGACGTGTCGTAGCCGCATTTGATTCTCTCTTACCGAGGATCGAGAAAGCGGATGGTCTCATCCTCGACGTGCGCCGGAACACGGGAGGCAACAGCGATGCCGGTTACGACATTCTTGGGTATCTCATCGAGAAGCCGCTTCGCACGCTTGCAGGAAAAGCACGCGAGTACAGCGCGTTCGACAGGGCAACGGGCGGAGAAGAAAAGTGGGTTGAAATTCCACCGATGGAATGGCCGGGAAAGGGAGACAAGCGCTATTTGAAACCCGTTGCGGTGCTCGTCGGCCCGCAGACTGGTTCGGCCGCGGAAGATTTTTGTGTCACCTTCAGCGTTCTCGCTCGCGGGAAAATGATTGGCACACTGACTGCGGGGGCGACCGGCCAACCTCTCTTTTACAGCCTTCCGGGCGGCGGTAGCGGTTTCGTGTGCACGACTCGGGCATCATACCCGGACGGGAGGGAATTCGTAGGTCTGGGGATCGAGCCCGATGTTGTCGTTAGTCCAACAGTGAAAGATGTCCGGGCGGGGAGGGACGTGGTGCTCGAATCGGCAATCGCCGTTCTGAAGAAAACGCCCCCGAAATAACCATGAAGAAAAGCTGCTTGCCAGCGTCTTCCGTTTCCAAGACAAGGCTGAGCCAACGTCAGGTTTGCTCGCAGGAAGTAACTCGTCGGGTCTCGCAGTTTTTGCGCCGCAGTATGCGCCGACCCATTTGACACAAACAACCGTACTCTTACCCCCAGCTTCAACCGCTTGAGGAAAGCGGCCCCGTACTGTAGAATAAGTGGAAACCCCACGACACTTTGGATGGTATAGATAAGTGGGGCTTCGCACGGAGAGGTTACGTGAGATGATCGGGAAAACTGTTTCTCACTATAAGATACTCGAACAACTCGGTGAAGGCGGAATGGGCGTTATCTACAAGGCCGAGGACACGAAGCTTGGGCGAGTCGTTGCCCTCAAATTCCTGCTTCCGGACCTGACGTTCAACGCCGACGTGCGCGACCAGTTCATACAGGAGGCTCAGTCGGCATCACGTCTTGATCATCCGAGCATATGCACCGTCCACGACATCGGAGAAACCGAACACGGACGCTTGTTTATCGTAATGCCTTACTACCAGGGCCGGACGCTCAAGGACAAACTGGCAGACGGACCGCTCGAGCTCGAAGAGGCCGTTTCTATTGCGAGGGACGCCGCCGAGGGACTCAAGGCCGCCCACGCGCGGGGAATCGTTCATCGAGACATAAAACCTGCCAACCTGATCGTTACGAGTACCGGCCGTACCAAGATCATGGATTTCGGAATCGCCAAGCTTGCCGGAACAGCGGCGCACGGTGATGCCCGGGGAACGCCCGGCACCATGGCGTATATGTCGCCGGAGCAGGCACGCGGGGAGGCCAGCGATCAAAGGACCGACGTCTGGTCCCTCGGCGCGGTTTTCTATGAAATGGTCACCGGACAGAGACCCTTCGCAGGAGAATATGAGCACGCGTTGGTCTATTCCATTCTCAACCAGGAACCCGAGTCGCCGAGCACAATCGTCAGAGACCTTCCGGCACAGCTCTCCGGTTTTGTGTCCAGGTGTTTGGCAAAGAGCAGGAGCGATCGTTATCAGAACATGACGGAGTTGCTGACCGGCCTCGATGAGCTTGAGAGACAGATTGCGTCACCCTCGACAACAGAGCCCCCCGCACCTAAACGTGTCGCGGTAGTAAGCTTTGAGAATCAGACAGGCAATTCAAGCTACGACTATTTGCAGAAGGTCATACCGAACCTTCTTATCACAAGTTTGGAGCATTCCGCACATGTTCACGTGACGACGTGGGAACGCATGCGCGATCTCATGAAGCAACTGGACAAGGCGGACGTGGACGTGATTGACAGGGACCTTGGGTTTAGACTCGGCGAGATGGACGGGGTTGACGCAGTAGTAGTCGGTAGTTTCGCGAAAGCAGGCGGAGTGTTTGCAACCGACGTCAAGCTCCTTGATGTGAAGACAAAACTGTTGCTCAAGAGTTCGAGCGCTTGCGGAGAGGGAGAAGAAAGCATACTTAAGACCCAGATCGACGAGCTGAGCAAGGACATCGCGCGCGGGTTAGGCGTGGCCAACCAAAGCATAGAAGCCAGGAGCGTCCCCATTATCGAAGTAACCACGACCTCGATGGAAGCATACAACGCCTTCCTCAGGGGGAGGGAGGAGTTTGAGAAGCTCTACAACGAGGAGGCCCGACGCTTGTTCGAGGCCGCGCTCGAACACGATCCGACGCTCGCTGTTGCGCATCTGTACCTTGCGTGGGTTCACGAGCGGCTCATGAATACGAACGCTTCGCTGGACGAGTATGAGAACGCACGAGCTTTTTCAAAGAAGGCAACGGATAAAGAAAGACTGTACATCGAGGCTTCGTATGCCAAGGCCATCGAGAACGATCTTGATAAGGCCGTTCGTATTTTCAAGCAGATATTGAAAAAATATCCCAAAGAGAAGAGAATACTCCACTTTCTGGGCTACGAATACAGGAGAAAGAAACTCTTCTACCGGGCGATCGAGGCCTACACTAAAGTGTTGGAGCTTGACCCAAAATACGGATGGGCAATGAACGAAATAGCATATATGCATGCCGACATCGGTGACTTTGAAAAGGCAGAGGAGTACTTCGAGCAGTACGCATCTGTTTCGCCCGGGGATGCTAACCCACTGGACTCATTGGCGGAGCTCTATTTCAGGATGGGCAGGTTTGATGACGCAATAGCCAAGTACGGAGAGGCCCTGGAGTTAAAACCGGACTTCTACTACGCCTACTGGGAGATCGCCTATGTGTATGCCGTGAAAGAAGACTACGGTGCTGCGCACAGGTGGTTGGACAAGTTCATTGAGACGGCTCCGACTCCGGGTATCCAGGCTGAGGGCTATCTCTGGAAGGGATTCTACGAATACTGGTGCGGCAATCTTGAGCAATTCCATCACGAGATCGAGAGGTCAACAGAAATTTCCAGAAAGGCGGGTCGCGAGTTGTCTCTCGCCGAGGCCGAGCTTCTAAAGGGATGGGTCTACTACGACAGAGGCAAGACCGACCTCAGCCGAAGCGCATTTGAGGCCAGTTTCGCTCTGTACAAGAATAACCAGCACCAGATCATTCCTGGCCTTACCGCGGCACACAATTTTCATCTGGGGCTGGTCGATGTAAAAGACGGCCTCGTGGAGGCCGCGAGGCTTCGGCTCGACACGATCAAGTCGCTTCTTCCGGAGATTGCCAACCCGCAGTTCGCGGACTCGATACGGCGTCGCTGCGAGTTACTGGAAGCAGAGGTTCTGCTTGCCGAAAAATCGCTGGACAAGGCCATCACCTCCTGCATAAAGCAAACGCCCTGGAGAATACCATACATGAGCCAATGGGACCGGGTGCTTGCCTACAACCTGCCTTTCCTCAAGGATACACTGGCTCGCGCCCACGTTGCGAAAGGGGACTTGGAACAAGCGATCGAAGAGTACACGAGGCTCCTCACCTTCGACGCGGACGTCAAACGATGCGACCTCGTCCAGCCGCGGTACCGCTACAGGCTGGCAAGGCTCTTCGAAGATGCCGGGTGCAAAGCGGATGCGATGAGGGAATATCAGAGTTTCCTTCGCTTGTGGGAGAATGCAGACAAAGACGCCCCCGAGATTACAGACGCACGCGCAAGAGTCGAAGCTCTGATGAGACGCCCCGCCCCCCTCGCTACTGATCTCTCCAGCCGAGGAGACAGGGAGTCCTGAGGTTGAGGGCGCACGCGCAAGCCGCCCCACAATATCGTAAATTCCCAGCTCTGCCACACCAGACATAGGTCGGAGAATCCAAAGTGAGAAGTAAGCTGTGCATGACAGACTTCATCGCAGCCCGATACCGTGGTGGAGATGCACCAGGTACACTCCTACCGCCAGTAAGCACAGCACTACCAGGAGTAAAGTCAATATTCTCCCAAGGTTCATTCTACGGTCTCCTCGGCGTTGCCGAGCGGGGGAAGGATACTTTTTTCCAACTCAAACACGACCGGGCCCGACCCGTGTACTATTTGCCTCGCCGGTAGGTATCCCTCTTTCTCAACATCGACCACGTGGAAGCCTTTGCACCCAACCGGCCAAATACTGAAGCCTCCATTTTCATGGGTAACATCTCCCAGGTGACGCTCACCAGAAGGTGGGGGATAGCTGATAAAGGTCACGTAGACCCGTGCACTGTCAATGGGCGCTCCAGTCGCTGCATCCACCACAGTGCCGTCAATGCCGCAATCCACCAGTATCTCACCGCAGTCAATGCTGAGTAGCGCAACCGTCAGAGCAGAGACTATCAGGGTCAATGCTGTACAACTCCTCATGGGACTGTCCTTATCGGAGGCTTCTACAGCCAGACCAGGGTCTAATCCTTGAAAGCGGCTTGGCCCACCGTCGGGCACTTTTCTCGTCTGTCTCTGAGGATAAACGCGACGAAACAAGACGACGAGGGTGATCAGAAGCGCGACGGCTAGACCGCACCGCTAAGATGGCGTTTCGCTCCACAGATTCGGTCCACGGTGCTCGTCTTCATCGTGAAGACGAGCACCGCGACTCTATTCTACTCACAATATTAGGCTCACGGCGAATCGGTGGACACTTCCCAATGACTCTATGTCTTGCCACGCATAATCAACCGCGAGGTTTCGGACCTTTACCCCCGCTCCAAACCGGAACTCATTGAACCTGTTGAGGGCGTCATCGTTGGGCGTGATGGGGTCTCCGATCTCACTCTTGTCCATGTCCACGAAAAACCCGCCCCTCAGGAAGAACATCTCGTTATAGGCAATCTCTGTTCCCGCGTGGATCCTCTCTGCCAGGTCGTTCGGATGGCTGAAGTCGATCGCACCGGTCACGCGAAGATTCGCGGTCTTGTACAAATCATCCGCGATTCCGACCTGCAGGGATATCGGAAGGGGATAGTAACCGTATTTCTCGGGAACGCTGACTTCCCAGATTCCGCTTATGTAGGTGTTGGCGTACTTGCCCTGGAACTTCATGTCGGGGCCGAAATTAGTGGCCGACATCCCGAGTCTCAAGTTGCGAAACCCGGTTCGATATATGGTTCCGACATCGAATGCGAACGTCTGGCTGAGATAGTCTGCCACGTCAGTGCGAACGTACTTGAGTCCGACCCCGATGGCAAACTTATCGGTGAAATACCGAGCGTAAGCCGCGCCGACGGCCAATTCATTCCAGTTGAAATTCTCGTCCGTCAAGATACCGTCAATGTCTTGAGCGGTGGTCATCTTCATGTCGCCAGAAAGAAAGCCCGTATAGTGAATGGCACCCCTCCCTCCAATTGCTGGCGGCATCGGAAACGAGAAAGCACCGGCAATGGCTTTCATGTCAACCAAGTACTCTAGTTCCGAAACAAAGAACTGGTACCCTTCGATGTTGGCAATCGACACCGGGTTCATGAATACCCCCGTGACATCATCAGATATGCCAACATACGTGTTGCCCATGGCAGCGGCTCTCGGGCTCATGCCCAGCTTCAAGAACAACCCCCCTGCGCTTCCCGCTCTGTCGCTTGTCTGAGCCTGTGAAAGACCGGTCAGGGCTATGAGCAGAAGCGTCATGCCGACAAGTATCTTTTTCATGGCCTTTCCTCCCCTGGCCTTCGAAGCTATCTTTGCCCTTTTATAACGGCGAACTTTCCGACCTTCTCTCCACCGTCTTCAGTCGTGACACGATATATGTACAAGCCAGACGAAATCGATTCTGTGGATCTCGTGGTCATGTCCCAGAATTCAGAGCCGGTGGAAGAATCGTGGTGAATGATGTCCACCAGATTACCGAGCAGTGTGTAAATGTAGATCGTACACTTTGCCGGTAGATGGTGAAAGCCGAGTAACGTAGCGAATTCATCGAGCTCTGCCTCGTTTGAACCTACATAAGGATTGGGGGCGACCGTTATCTTGTCCAATGTATCTTCGACCTTCGTGTTCCCAATCACGCTTATGATGGTATTCTCGTTCGCCCTGAGAATCCCGCTTTCGTCTGGCTGATACAGACGACTCGATAGGGCAAAGGGATTGCTGCCTATTTCATTGGCCATGTTGTAGGCTTGCACCCAAACATAAGTGTAGAATCCAGGAATCAGCTTTACTATCGTTTCAGTAACCGAATTGTCGAAGGCAGCGTACCTCTCCCAAGGACCCAGCTTGCTGACAGTACTCGTGTAGACTATGAAACTGTCGGCTGTCGTGCCGCCCGGGATGGTGCTATATGGTGTCCAATGAACCAGAATTTCATCTGCAGCGACATCGTCCGTCAGATTGGGATTTAGATCCGGATTCTGCGGAGGGACTGCCGGCCCCGGTATGACCATCCCGCCGTCAAAGAAGTCCTGTGCAGCCCTCACATGGTCAACGAGTGTGCCCAGGCCAAACGTTGCGTGATCACTGTCGTCCAATCCTTCACCCATTACGTACGCCATCCAGAATCGGGCAGTGTCGCCCGCGGACACCTTGTAGGGCCCGACTCCGTCGAGGATTCTGTAGTCAAACGCGTCTTCGGGGGGGAAGGGGTTTTCCCATGTTCCCGCAAGCCGGTCGTACGTGTTCTGAACCGAGGACACGTCGTTGCTCCAATCCCAGTAGTTTTTTGATACCCACTTCTGTGATACATCAGGAGGAGCAGTGACCGACCCACCGACTGGGGGGGCAGCCAGCAAGATCTGGCCGACCACACCAGGGCTGAGCCAGAGACTGTCGGCCGTGGAGGCCTTTTCTGGTTGTCCGGGCAGCGGATCGTAATCCCAATCCCTCATGTAGGCGAACTTGTAAGTGTCTTCCCAGCCTGCGAAATCATCAAAGTAGACATCCGGAAGGTACACGTCACCGACGTCGCAATCACTCATCCATCCCCAGTAGAAGTCCTGGATCGGCTTGCTAAAAGCAATTGTGACGTGAACGAAAACCCAGCTGTCAAAGCCCGGCACCCCCCACTGATGCCATTCGTACTTGACGTCCATTCCCATGTCCCCGTCCACTGTGTCGGGACCGCTGACCAGAAATGGTTTCAGCGCTGTGTTTACATGCGTCGTCAGGCGCCTATAGGGGAACGGGTAGCCAAAATCAGCTTCCGTTTCTAAAACGGCTTGCTCGTCCAAATCGTCGTACTGGGCCGGGTCCGCGGCGTCGCCGTCCGACCCAAGATAGCGCCACGCAAGGTCTCGCCCCTGAACGTAACCTCCGGCCCACATCCCTGCCTGCCAGACGCTGGACTGGTTTCCTCCGCCCGGATAGTACGCTGATAAGTCCGAATAACCTATGTAACCTTTGTTAGAAACAGACGGAAACCAGAGAGCTCCAAGGTGAAGATCGGTGAAAAACGAATCCCGGACCGCCAAGACATGGGTGAGGCTCCTCCGTTGATCTTCGGATGATCTCAGGTTGTCTTTGTTCGCCGGATTCACCCTTGCCTCAGCTATTCCCCAACATATCGTGAGGACAAAGACTGCAACAAGAAACCACGTGAGTCTTTTCATGACCGAAGCCCCCTTTTCTTAGAAACTCACTTTGACGCCGCCCACTACGTTTCTCGGAGGCCCGTACACGGTGTAGTCACGGAAGGGCCCAAGAAAATCGCCCGGATTAGCGACCAGCCAGTTTCTAAAGTCCTGATCATTGTCGTCCCAGGCGATGATATTGCGCTGATCAAAAACGTTTGTGACGCGCATAAACACGTCCGTATTGAGCTCGAAGACTTTGAAGAGTTTGTGCAATTCTACGTCGACATTGCTTATCGACTCATACCGAGCGTTGTTACGCGCCGGTTTTCTGGAGAGAGTCTTCGGGTCGGTGTACGGGGCTCCCGTTCCATAGTTGACTACAGCCTCGAGGCTCCAGTCATCCGGCTTGCTGTAGCCGCCAGTGACCAAGAACGAGTGTCTCCGGTCCCAATCGAGGTAGAATTGTTGCGTCGGAAAATCCTCGTTGTCGAACCTCCGCAGGTTGCCCTCGTTCACGTTTGAGCTGAATCCCTTCGCGACCATGAACGTGTACGCCCCGTGGTAGTGCCAGTTGTCGAAATGACGCCTTTTGAGATTGATCTCAAACCCACGGGTGTTTCCATAACCGGAGTTCATGTAAGTCACGTAGTTCTCCGTTCCCTGCGGGTTGGATTCGACGGTGGGTCCCCTGGTCACGGTTTCCGTCATGTCCGTAATGTCTTTGTAGAAGAACGTAAAGTCAACGGCGGTGTTCGTGCTCAACAAGTGATTGACCCCTATTTCGTATGCGACGGTCTTCTCGGCTTCGAGGTCGGCGTTGCCAGCCATCAGCCAGCGCCCCCGCGTGTGGAATGTCTCATTCTGGTATAGATAGTTGAACGAGGGCATCTGGAAAAAGTGCCCGTACTGCATGTGCAGGTAGCTGTTCTCCGTGATCGGGTAAGAAGCGCCAAGCCGGGGACTGAACTTGTGCTTGATCTTGGCATCAACCAATCCGCCACCGAGGTAATTACCCTCATCATCATACCGCTCAAGTTCGATCGGCGCGTTGTCGTGATCGGGGCCGTGCCACAGAGAATCCGGCGCATTGAGATCGTACGGATGGTTAAAATCCTTGAAGACCTTGTGGTTCGGGTCGAAGAAATCAAATCGCATCCCGAGGTTCATTATGAGACCTTCAAACTCTATCTTGTCCTGCAGATACGCGGCCCCGGATCTGGGCTTCACGTCAAAAGTGTAGATGTAGTAGTTCTGCGTAGAGGCGAAGATATCGGTGTTTTTGACATGATACGTATTAAAGTCAAACCCACCCTTGATCTCATTCCTGCCCTGCTGGCGTGTATAACTCGTACGCAGGGAATAAATCCGGTTCTTCTGGTGGTCGTAATATGGATTGTCTCCGCTGATCACGAAGTTGTCCGCGCTCCGCCGCACGTCCAGATCCCAGTCGTACAGCCTCTGGTTTTCTTCGTAGTTGAGATTGGGATTCCACTTCTTTCCCGGCTGCGCAATGTCCAGTGTGCCATCCAGCACGCTGAAGCTTCCGCGGAAGTACGAATTCTTGCTGATCGTATGGCTACCGGACAGTGCGAATCTGTAGTTGTCGTTTTTCGTGTGCCGCCATGTCTGCGGGACGAGGATTCTCTCGTACAGACGGGCGACGTCGTAGCTTGACACGTGCTCGCAGTTCTCAATATTTGCGACGGCCTTTAACAAGGTTCCCTTGTTCCGAAACGTCAGAGTTCCGTCGAACAGTTTCAGCTTTCCGGGACGGTCCAACGCTTCGACACGAGGTTGCCAGTCGTCCCACTTTTCTGTCTCGGCGGCGAGAGCAAATTTCATGTCTGACGATTCCCTCTTCAATATCGGCCCAGTCAGGGTGAGCTGTTGACGGGATTCTCCGGTCTTGAGTGGATCTCCGGTGTCGCTTCTTGTCCAGAACATCTCGAACGGAAGATACATTCTGTGTTCCAACGAACCGTGGAATTGATCCGTGCCTTCGCTGGTAATGATGTTCACGATTCCAGAGCTTGCGTTCCCGTACTCAGCATTGAAGCCCCCCGTAAAGACTACCATTTCGTTTACAGTCTGGTTTGACAGGTTTAGCATGGCATTATTCTGTATGGGATCCTGGATGGGGGAATCGTCTATGTAGTAGCCCACCTCCGTGGCGCGGCCGCCTCGTATGTGAGTGCCTCCCGCATCGATGGACGAACCTGAAACATAGTTGATAACGGCGATCGGGTTGTCCGCCGGAAGGGCGGTCACTTCGTCCGACAAGAACGTTTTTCTTGTTGCCGTGACATCCAGTTGAACAAGAGGTCTTTGCGCCACGACGACGATCGGTTCCATTACCCCGCCCGTGGATTCCTCCAGCTCGAAGGCGACTGCGCTGGTAAGGTCAGGTTCCACGATCACTTCTGTCATGAGGACAGTCTTGTAACCGACGAATGACGCTTGGAGAGTGTATTTTCCCGGAGCGACATTCAGGATTAGGAAACTTCCGTCCTCCATCACAACGGCCCCGAGACGCGTACCTAGGACTACTACGTTCGCATACTGCAAAGGTAGTCCCGTTTCCTTGTTCACGACCTTCCCTGTGATCTTTCCCACGTCTCCCGCGAAACAGATCGTGGGGAACGTAAGGAAAAGAAGAAAGACTGTCGTGGCCATCCACGCATTGCTACGCATAGTCTACCTCCTTGCTCGAAGAAGACACGTTTCGGCAATGGGTACCGGCTGCCCGCACTCTCTTGACGCACTATCTGAGGCAATTCGTAGTGCGACGTTTAGCACGGGTTCATCAGTGATTGGCCACACGAGCAGACTCGTGTGGGCGATGAAATAAGAAAGGGAATGAGAGGAATCACACTCGGCGACTCGAGATGGACGGACAATGATCTCAGGATCGATCATCGAACACCAGTCCCTTCAAACCCGGGGAGTTTGCCTGCAGTTGACCCAAGAGCGCGGTGAGCAGCGTCTATGCTCAGGTTCGTAATCGCCCCGGGATGGATCTGCCTGGACCGATTATGTGAGAGAGGCTGGAGCTTTGGCAGGGTGCAGATTTGCCTCCCCCTGTTCAACGACAAACTACCACAGCCCCAGGAATCGAGCAAGTGAAATACGATCCAAAAATTGAGAGTCTCGTACTCCCACTGGTTGGCGAGAGTAAGCCAGCACCCCGTCACGCACTGCTTAGGGATTGAACGAGGATAGTCTCGACAGAGTTTGCGGGACGGAATCACGCCCTCTGTGACGAGTCTGTCGAGTCCCTAACCCCTTCTCTCACGCCTTCTGTGACCAGCCCGTCAAACCCGACTCGTCTTGCGTACATCTATTGGAAGACTGACAGGCGGGAAAAGGCCGGAGAAATGTTCAGCCACTCTCTCAGTCTGGCGCATCAGAGGATGGAGCAGGAGACCGAATCGGCTTATGTTCGTTACGAGATTGCTGCCGTCAACGCGACTTTGGAAAACGGGGTTGAGGCATACCTTTGGCTCCAAAGGGCGATTGATGCCGGGTGGAGGGACGATCGCATCGGTTTGATAGACCCGCTGTTCGAGAATCTTCGTCAAGATCAGAAATTCAAAGAGATCATGGCAGAGGTGAGAGGGATGGTTGACGAGATGCGAAAGCGGGTGAAAGAAGCATGACGCTACTCGAGCGAACTCAACGCGGTCTGGATTGCTCGGGGTGGATGCGAATCTTATCACGTACGGCATTGACGCGTTGCGTCAGCTCCGTGCGCCGTAGAATAAGTCGAATCGACTTGAAACGCGCGGTTAAAGCTCCCGAGGGCCTCGTCGCGCAGACCGTAATTGTACTGGACCCCACCCAGTACGCCATAGAACCTTGCGTTATCTGGAAAGAGCCGCGCCGCGGTCTCGTATTCCTTCAGGGCCTCGGACATCATTCCACGTTTGCGATAGTACTTGCCGATCTCCTCATGCGCGTAAGCCCTGGAAAAGCCTGGCTGGTCAGCTATCACGTCTCTGAATCGTTGTACCGAGCGGACTTCGCTGGAATTCAACCAAAACCAAGGCAAACTGATAAACACGGCTGTGCTCACGGCCATTCCCACCAGACGAAAACCTGATCGACCCCTCGCGAGCCTTGACCAGGCAAGAAACGCTGCGAGCACTAAGAGGACCAGGAAAAAAGCCTGCCAACGCCTGTAGGAGGAGCAAGAACGAGAGAAGAGTGCGCAAAAATGCGATCTGGCTTGGGTCGCGCCTAGATTGTTGTGGCGGTCGCTCAGATGCTGTGCGCTTCATTGGCCTCGTCCATTAAGTGTCAGGCCGATCGCTGAGAATCTCGCGGAGAAGCTCAGATGCTGTGCGCTTCCTTTGCCTTTTCCGTTAAGCGCCAGGCCGATCGCTGAGAATCTCGCGGAGAAGCTTAGAGTAGTTTTGAATCCAGGTCAAGGCATCGCCAGGGCGAGGGTCAGCAATGTTAAAATGTTCTATTCTCAGCAAAGTAGAAAAGACCTACCTTGCGGTTGTGAGCGCTTGGCTTTTCCCATTCGTTCGGGCGAGGGCGGGGGTGTTTGCGAGACACCAAACCAGGAGGGTGTTGGCGTTAGAAGATCCCAGACAATCGCATTGCCTACCGAAGCCCTGGTTGCAGTTCAATAAAGTCCCACGTGGTTCCGAGTGTGGTTCCAATTATTGAAGCATTGAAACAACAAGAAAAACGCGTAAAATGGGAATATTACGCCCCAGCACGCGTAAGAAGACTTTGCAGGGGAGATTGCCTGTTCAGAAAACAACCGGGCGCACTGGACATGACGACACCGGGCGCCGAACAAGGCTCGAGCGCGCGTCAAACAACAGGTCGGCAAAAGGCCACATCAGAAGGTCGTTAGCTTAATGAAGATACAGAAGACAACTCATCGTGAAAAGTCGCGTGAGAGAACGACGCGGCGCGGAACGAAACATCCCATAACAAAACATGACAAGATGACGCTACACAACACAACTCGACTCAAGACACCGGATAACAGAGCGACACCGGGCGAGACGAAACGGCAGAACTCACGGAGTCACAAACCAGTACACCGCGAGCAGATCCTCTCCGCTCTCGTTAGAGCACTGGAACCTCTCGACTATGTACATGCAATGTGGGAGGGAGGAGCCATTGGACATGGTCGTTTGGATCAATGGTCAGACATTGATCTGTACATTGACGCTCAGGACGAGCGAGTTCACGGAATATTCCGCGTGGTTGAACGAGCGCTGGAATCTGTGTCTCCGATCGATATCAGATACGAAGTCCCGACGACTCCCGCCCAGGGCTACGAACAGGCTTTTTATAGGCTCAAGGGGACGAGCAAGTTCCTGTTGATTGACCTGGCCGTTTTTAGACACAGTGCAGAGAACAAGTTTCTCGAGGCTGAGATTCACGGCAAGATTTACTTCTGCTTCAACAAGAACAACATAGTCAAATGCAGTCCGCTGGATAGAGAAAAACTCCTCGACACGCTGAAATCGAGGCTGGAGAGAATCCAGAGCCGCTTCAGCACGTTCGAGTGTTTCGTGCAGAAGGAGATAAACAGAAAAAACTGGATCGAGGCCCTGGATCTGTATCGCGGATTGGTACTCGACTCCTTGGTGGAAGTACTGAGAATCAAACTCAAACCCGTGCGTTACCAGTTCAAGACACGCTATATCAACTACGATCTGCCCCCGGGCGTTGTGAACAGGTTGAAGAAACTGCACTTTGTCAGAGACGAGAAAGATCTTGGACACAAGTACCGTGTTGCGAAGCGATGGTTCCACGAAACTGTAAGGGGAGTCAATCTAGAGGAAATCGAACGGGCGCTGAAGAGCACAGAACGATAGAGGGAAAAGTTGACTGTGTGTTCGAATCCAAAGTTCTTTCTCAGGGAGGGTTCTATGACGAGCATGTCTGTGAGAAATGGACCGCGATTATCATGGTTGAGCGCAGGTCTTGGTTGTGCACTGATTTGTTTCGCGATGCTTGCGAGCACCGTCTGTCATTCTCCCGTGTACTGCGGTGAGGGCATGTGGCTTCCTCAAGAGCTTTCAGATGAGGTCATGAATGACATGCGCGCTGCAGGATGTCAACTCGGCAAAGGGGAGATTTACAATCCGCTGGGGACTGGTGTAGCAAATGCCGTCGTGAGAGTGAGTGCGACAGGTTCTTTCGTGTCTCCGGAAGGTCTGATTCTCACAAATCACCATGTTGCCTTTGGGGCCGTCCAGCGAATGAGCACTCCCGAACAAAACTACATCGCACAGGGGTTTCTTGCAAAATCGCGGGAAGAAGAGGTGCCTGCACTCGGCTACAATGTCTACGTCACTCAATCAGTCGAAGACGTGACGGAGAGGGTGCTTTCTGCGGTTAAGTCCTCGATGTCCCCCCTTGAGCGGTACAACGCGATTGAAAGAAGGACAAAGGAGATTGTGAAAAAGGCCGAGAAAGGGAAAGACGTCTATTGTGAGGTCAGAGGCTTTTTCGGCGAGTCAAGATATCTGCTCTACACTTCTTTCAGGATCAAGGACGTTCGCGTCGTGTATGTTCCTGCCCGGTCTATCGGTGAGTACGGGCGTGAGATAGACAACTGGATGTGGCCTCGCCACACGTGCGATTTCTCGTTTCTTCGAGCATACGTAGCCCCCGACGGGAAGACCGCCGAGTACTCAAAAGACAACGTTCCGTACAGGCCGAAGAGCTATCTCAAGATTGCTCCGGAGGGGCTCCGAGAGGGAGATTTCGTTTTCATCGTAGGTTTTCCCGCTCGGACCGATCGCTATCTGACTTCTTATGCGCTCAGTAACATCGAGAGTTTTGAGTATCCGCAACGGATAAGGTTACAGAACCAGATGGTGCAGATTCTGGAGGAGCAATCCAACGCCGATCCGGTCGCCGCAGTGAGAGTTGCAAACCAGATGAAGGGGATTTACAACTATCTAAAGAAGAATCGGGGAATACTTGAGGGGTTTAAGAAATTCGGGCTGGTCCGGCGCCAAAAAGACAGGGAAAACAAGCTCTCGGCGGAGTTTCAGACGGACCCAGAAACGTACGAAAAGTGCAGCAGACTTCTGGATCGCTTCAAGTCTCTGTACGAGAAAAACTCTGAGCACGCGATGAAGAATCTACTTTTTGACGTCTATTTCGAGAGAGACTCCATGCTCGGTGAGGCCATGCTGCTGTACAAATGGAGTATCGAGAAAGCCAAGAACGATCTGGATCGCGATCCCAGGTTTGCGGAGCGCAGGGTTCCGGATCTAAAGAGGGACGTCAGACTCTTTCAAACTGGCTTCCACCTGCCCAGCGACAGGAGACTCCTGAGGATGCTTCTGGTAGAAATCGTCGATCTTCCGGAAGGACAGAGAGTCGCGGCCGTCGATGAAATGCTCGGAATCAAGAGTGGTATGGAACCTGAAAAGGCGATCGAGGCATTTCTGGACACACTGTACAGCAACACGAAGCTTGACAAGATTGAAGAGCGTCTAAGAATGTTCGATCTCTCGCACGACAAGCTTCTGAAAGAGGGGGATTCCTTCATAGTGTTTGCTGCGAAACTTTATGACGAGAGCGAGAAGAGAATCGAAAGAAGAAAGAGCTTCACAGGCTCTCTCGACATGCTCATTCCTCAATGGATGGAGATGATTGCCAAGGGGTCCGAGTCCAGCCCCTACGCAGACGGTAACGGTACGATGCGCATCAGCTACGGGCGCGTGGAAGGATACGCTCCTCGGGATGCCGTATACTATCGTCCTCTCACGACCCTGCAAGGAGTCGCAGAGAAACACACGGGAGTAGAGCCCTTTGACTGCCCTCAGAGGATACTCGAGTTGGCTGCCAGCAAAACCTATGGACCTTACGGTTCCAGCGACCTCGGCGACGTGGCGGTGAATTTACTCACTACAACTGATTCCACGAACGGCAACTCTGGAAGTCCTCTGCTCAACTCAAGAGGAGAGTTGGTCGGATGCCTCTTTGACGGAAACTACGAGGCGCTGAGCAGCGATTTTGAATTCGAAAACGATCTGACTCGGTCCATCAGTGTGGACATCCGTTACGTACTGTTTGTGACCGACTTTGTAGGCAACGCTCAAAATGTGCTTACTGAGTTGGGTGTGAAGTGACAGAAGTATTCGGGAGTATTAGCGGCGGGTCTGTGCTCAGAATGCACTTCAGGAGTTGGGCGCGGAGTGACAAGAATGTGACAAAGGTCGACGATCTTTTCTCAATCCTTCCGATTGACCGGAACCTCGTCGCAACATTCGGTGACCATGTAGATTGGCAACCTTCGTGGGAGAACACATTCCCCGCTATCGACAGGATTCCGGATGAACTGTTGATGCTCGGGGCTTTCACTGGAGGCGAGTGTGTGGGGATCATCGTGTACACCCCCCAGTTCAACTGGATAATGACGCTCGCTGTGAAGCGACCCCACCGTCGAAGGGGCGTGGGTTCTGCCCTGGTGCGTCACCTGGCCGCGCATCCCGCCGTCGGTGTCCCCAAAGTCAGAATAATCAACGTACAGGCCTCAGATTCGGGCATGCTCGCTTTCTCTTAGCCGGTCTTGGCTTTACGCGCTGGGTCGATCAGTACGAGATGGTGTGCGGGCTTTGAATTAGAGGACCGCGCTGTGCGGTTCCTCGAACTCATGTTATAGTTGCCTCTCACAACACACAGACCGGGATTCCTTTAGCATGCACGCAAACCTGTATTCCTTTGCCGGAAACACAAAACTGTATTGCTCTATTATTCCGTTACCAGCATTGTCTTAGCCAGAGCCCCGTGCATCTTCCCGACGGATTTTGCCAGATGCATGGTAATGATAAACAGGATAAAACCCCCCAGTATGACCAGAGGCATGAGTGCGCCGGGTGTGAAGTAACTGACGCCGTCTATGTGCGCCATCGGGAGATTGAAAACTAGCTGCAAAACAGGTTGCACCATGAACCCGAGCGAAACCGTGACCAGGAACGTGGCCAGCGTGAAATAGATGATGCCAATCGGCAGTTGCAGCACCATGTAGGCAAGCGCCATCCACGTGCGCTTCTCCAACACCAGGCTCTTGAAATGTCCCCACCATCCAGGGTTGTGCCCGGAGAATAAAGATCGCCGCGGCATGCGTACTCCCAACAGTGCTTCAACGATTCGCCCTTCAACAAACGCAATGCCTCTGACGGATAGTAGGAATAGGCCCACGAAGGGCAGCCCGACGATGAGTGCAAGAAGACTCGCGGACAGCGACATCCCGGTCACCGCCCACGTGAAGTAGATGATACCGGTGGCGAGAGAGAAGAGCATGTACAGGAACGATCCCCACGCTCTAGGATCGGCGATTACACCAAAGAAGCGAGACATAAGCGACCTCCTGTGCTTTTGCGCGGGACGCGCAAGTCCAATCGGTATTCGAGCTTCGAGTTCCATGAAGGCGCCGGCCACTTCCGCAGGCTGACCGTATTTTTCGATGATTGACCGAAGAGCGTCGGTCTCTGTGGTGCCGGGGTTGTCGGCAATCGCACCGTCAAGCGCAATCCGCAGATGCTCCTCGCTGTCCGACAGGGCATCTTGAATTATCGCAGGGTCGCTACCCGCAAGCTCTTTCTTCAATAGAACCAGGTATTCATCAATGCTCTTGATCATCAGATACTCCTTGCAGTATGGTGTCCACAAAACCCTTGGTCTGGTCCCAAATTTCCTTCCATCGCCCAAGAGTCTGGTGACCGGCGTAGGTTATCCTGTAGTAGCGCCGGGGTGGCCCCGACACCGAAGGTTCGACACGGCTTTCTAGCAAACCGCTGTCTTCCATGGATCTTAACACCGGGTAGAAGGCACCCTGTTTCATCATGAGGACTTGGTGCCGGTCTGACTCGATGTGCTTGGCGATCTGGTAGCCGTACATCGGTTCGGTGGCATTGCCCAGAACACTCAAGAGAACCAGAGCGGCCGTGCCGGAATTCAATTCCTTCCGAAACTTCTTGTCCGCTGTGCTCGTTCCACTCACCGTGCTTTCCTTTCTCTCCATTCTTTCCGTTCGACCTGCCGCACCCATTGGGTTGCCGCTTCGTAGAATCCGACACCAGCGGTCACGGATACTGCGAAGTGGTCATTACTACTAATTGACCATTAGTACCAAATCAATATTATTATTAAGTTACCAGTATGTCAAGTGCTTTTTTGAGTCGATTCCCGCAACTTCTCTCTCGCTCCGGGAAAGCAGCCCTTTCCGGCCTCGACAACCTCGATCCCGGAAGGCAGCCATTTCGTGGCGTCGGCAACCCCATCTTCGCTCAGGCTTGTAGCAAAACTCGTTGACTCTCTTGAGGTATGGTAATACATTGATTAGGATACGGCCTCAACAGAGCGGGCAGAAGGCAGCCATAAAGCAAGTTCATGGGTCGGAGAGTATGCCTCGCCAGAGGGTGTGTCTATGGGTTGGAGAGCACGTCTGGTCATGAGCCGTGTCTACGGGTCGCGAGGCGGTGGGTCAAGCGAGGGCGGCAGACGATCTGACCACAGGGTCTGTTTATGGGCTTGGGGGAGACCGCGGGCCAAGGGATGGCGGCCCTACGATCCGGCCCCGCCGCAGTAGCTGTTTGGTGCTGGTCCTGAACGCCCCTGCGGCTAATCTGCGCCGCCGAACTGCGCCGGTGACCTGTGCCGTTTAACATCAGTGAGGCGTTAGACACGGCGTGCATCGTGCCACCGGCCGGTTGGAGCCGTCTGACCGGTCACGCTCTCTGTTTCCCGGAAGAGCAAGGGTCAGTGAGGATAGGGAAAACCATCTCTCACTGGGGAAAAACGGTTCGAGAAGCTCCTGGCACGAGTCAAGCGCGAGTGGGAGCATTTTCAAGTGTGAGGTCGCAGAGATCATTATGCTAAAGCTGGGAGAGACTGTTTTGGTAATCATAGACGTGCAAGGTAAGCTGGCGCAGCTCATGCACAAGAAGGAAGAACTCTTTGAGAATCTCCAAAAGATTATCAAAGGTGCACGCGTTCTCGGAATACCGATTATCTGGCTTGAACAGAACCCAGAAGGTCTGGGGACTACAGTTCCTGAGGTATCAAATCTCCTCGGCGACATCAAACCCATTAGCAAGTTCAGCTTCAGTTGTTGCGGGGACGAGCGCTTTGTAAGTACACTGAATTCATGTAATCGGAAACAAGTCTTGCTCGCAGGGATTGAGACGCACATTTGCGTCTATCAAACGGCAGCGGATCTTGTCGCTTCGGGATATGAGGTGCAGATCGTCACCGACGCCGTCTCCTCGAGGACAAAACATAACAAGAAGATCGGTCTGGAACGCATCAAGGAAGTTGGCGCGAGCCTGACCAGCACAGAGACTGCTTTGTTCGAGCTACTCAGAACTGCGAAGGCAGAGAAGTTCAAGGAAGTTGCGAGGATCGTGAAATGAGGGAGTCGACCGGTATGCCTGTAAGCCTCTCAGGCAGTAGAAGGCTGCGAGCGTCACATCAATAATAGTCGCAAACAGAGGAATCGACCAATGTGTCTGGTTCCCACTCAGCTAGTCGCGCGATCGAGAAGTGATCGATACGTTCGACACTCTGCTCGGGGAGTTGCGATCGCGGGGTTGCCAATGCACATGGCCCTCGCTCAGGTAGTCTCGTAACCGGGAGACGTCATATGACCGGAAATGAACCTGTTGCTCCGTCCAATTTTATCAAAGATATTATCACCGCGGACCTGAAAGCGGGCAAGAACCAGGGTCGCGTTCACACAAGGTTTCCACCGGAGCCCAACGGCTATCTGCACATCGGCCACGCAAAGTCCATCTGCCTCAACTTCGGTCTTGCCGCGGAATTCGGAGGACTCTGCAATCTTCGCTTTGATGACACCAATCCAATCAAAGAGGAAGCTGAGTACGTGGAAGGGATGAAGGAGGACGTTAAGTGGTTAGGATTAGACTGGGGTGGTCGGCTTTACTATGCGTCGGACTACTTTGAGAAATTGTACGAATTCGCTGTTTCGCTGATCACGAAGGGTCAAGCCTACGTCTGTGACCTGAGCGCAGATGAGATCAGAGAAACCCGGGGTACTCTGACCGAGCCCGGCAAGAACAGCCCCTATCGCGACCGTTCGGTCGAAGAGAACCTGGACCTGTTCGAGCGCATGCGAGCAGGAGAGTTTCCGGACGGTTCTCGCGTTCTTCGCGCAAAAATCGACATGGCTTCCGGGAATCTCAACATGCGCGACCCCATAATGTACCGAGTCTTGAGAGCCACGCACCACAGGACCGGAAACAAGTGGTGCATCTATCCGACGTATGATTTCGCGCACGGACAATCCGATTCGATCGAAGGGATCACACACTCCGTCTGCACGCTGGAGTTTGAAGATCATCGCCCGCTCTACGACTGGTACCTGGATCAACTGGGTGTGCACCACCCGCAGCAGATAGAATTTGCGCGTCTAAACCTGACTTACACAATGGTGAGCAAACGGAAACTCCTGGAGATGGTGGAAGAGGGCATTGTGAAGGGTTGGGACGACCCGCGCATGCCGACCCTTTCCGGTCTCCGCAGACGCGGCTACACGCCCGAGTCGATTCGAACTCTGTGTGAGCGCATCGGCGTGGCAAAGCGGGACAGCGTCGTGGATGTAGGGTTTCTTGAGCACTGCTTGCGAGAAGAACTAAACAAAAGGGTCTCGCGCGTGATGGCTGTATTGCGTCCGCTTCGAGTTGTCATCGATAATTATCCCGAGGGCCAGGTTGAGGAACTTGATGCGATCAACAATCCAGAAGACCCGACGATGGGAACGAGAAAAGTTTCGTTCTCGCGGGTCCTGTACATCGAACAAGAGGACTTTCGTGAGGACCCACCGCCCAAGTTCTACAGACTCGCTCCCGGTCGCGAAGTGAGGTTGCGCTATGCGTATTACATCACATGCGTGAAAGTGGTCAAGGATGAGAAAACCGGTGAAGTAATCGAGCTACATTGCACGTATGACCCCGCGACGCGCGGTGGCGGATCCTCAGACGGACGCAAGGTCAAAGCCACGCTGCATTGGGTGTCTGCCGCCCACGCCCTCGATGCGGAAGTAAGGTTGTATGATCACCTCTTCACAAAAGAAGACCCGGAGGACGTTGAACCAGGTGCAGATTGGAGATCCAACTTGAATCCCAAATCTCTGGAGGTCTTGACCTCATGTAAGCTGGAGCCAAGCCTGGCCGGTGTGAAACCTGGCTATCTGTGTCAGTTCGAAAGACTGGGCTACTTCTGCGTGGATCCGGATTCGTCACAAAGCGGACTTGTGTTCAATCGAACTGTTACATTGCGCGACACGTGGGCGAAAATTGAGAAGGCCCAGGCGCAGAAAAGGGGAAGGTAGGGGGGAATAGGTTTGGGGCCGTGAGGGCGTGGCGTAAGGACAATGAGCGCGGTCTAGAGAACGGGTACAATGACGACAATACGGGAGGTGCGGTACTTCCGAGAAGTCGTCGGACATATATCGAGATGGGCTGTCGAGAAGGGCGAGCTAGACATCGCATGCTTGAGAATGTCCAGCATTGCACTTGAGTTTCAGTGTACGCAAGCGACGTACGCGATCAGTTGAGTACGATGTGATCGCCTCCAAATGGTGCAATCGTTCTTAAGAGGAAGTCGTGTGATAAGCCTGAAAGACAAGGTCGCCCTGGTCACCGGTGCTTCTCGCGGCATCGGAAGAGCCGTTGCCGTTATGTTTGCGCAGGCAGGATGCGACGTGATCATCAACTACTGCAACGACCGGGACAGCGCGACGGAAGTGAAGCGCACTGCTGAGAAGCTGGGTGTCAAAGCAGCGGTCGTCAGAGCGAACATGGCCAACCAGAAGCAGATCGATGCGATGGTGAAGGCGGCAATCCGGAACTTCGGGAGAATAGACGTTCTCGTCTGCAACGCCGGAATCTGGAAGGAACACGCAATTGACAAAATGTCCGTGGCGGGGCTCAAGGAAACGATTGACGTCAACCTCCTCGGCACCTTCTACGTAATCCGGGCGGTGGTTCCGCAGATGAAGAAACAGAAATCCGGCGTTATTATCACGATTTCATCAACCGCAGGTCAGCGAGGCGAACCATTCCACTCACCCTACGCTGCTTCAAAAGGCGCGATCATAAGTCTGACAAAGTCCCTGGCAGTAGAGCTGGCGCCGCACAATATCAGGGTAAACTGCGTGGCTCCCGGCTGGGTTGACACTGACATGGCTCGGCCGGCGCTCAAAGGTAAGGAAGGCGCCAAGGTAATGGAACAGATCCCCTTGGGAAGGGTGGGCACGCCCGAAGAACTGGCAGGTCCCATTCTGTTTCTGGCATCGGATCTGTCCGCTTTCATCACTGGCGAGATCCTGAATGTGAACGGTGGAGCCGTGTTGTGTGGGTGAGGGGAGCACGCTATTCTCTCTGCACAAAGTTTCATAGTAGTGGATAGGGGTAGCTCTGCGTGGGTGAGGAAGCGCGTCTGTCTCTCCCCGAACAGTCACGACACGCAAACGAGGACAACTATCTCGTGTGCGAAATGGTAGGTACGGATGGACACTCTCAAAGAGATAGTTGAAAAGCGCGAGGCCGGCCACACATTTGTACTCGCCACAATGGTGAGGACGGAGGGATCGGCACCGAGGAACGTCGGTGCAAAGATGCTGGTGTTCCCTGATGGCTCAATCTCCGGAACCATTGGCGGCGGCAATTTTGAGAAGATGGTGATTGATGACTGCCTTGGTCTGTTCGAAGTTCGCGATCAAGCCGACCGTAAAGGCACGCCCACGCTGCTCAAGACATACCGATTCTCACGAAGCGGCCCTGATGCTACTGGAATGTGCTGCGGAGGGGAGGCTGATGTTTTTATGGAGCTTTTCGCTCCGCCCGAAAGGCTGATCATATTTGGGGGAGGACACATCGCGAGGGATTTGGTCACGATCGCCGCGGGGCTGGACTTCAGGATCACAATAATCGATGACAGGCAGGAAATCCTCAACCAATACGCAAACCCCGTCGAAACCATCCTGACCGACCCAGAATATGAAGAGAACCTCCCGCCGGTGGATGAAGACTGCTACGTAGTGATAGTAACACGCAGCCACGTAATTGACAGAAGGGTTCTGGCAAAGATGATTCGCGAGAACGTTGCGTACCTCGGGATGATAGGCTCCAAGGCCAAGGTTTCTGATACCGTGGCGTTTCTCAAAGCGTACGGTATCGAGGAATCGCTTCTGAGCAAAGTGCACACGCCCATCGGCCTTGATATTGGTGCCGAAGGCCCCTACGAAATTGCCCTTTCGATTGCCGCAGAGTTGGTTGCTGCGCGGAGAAAAGCCCCGGTACGCGGTTGATCTGGTTACTCAGCGAGGAACGCTCCAAAGGTTTCCCCGAGCTGATCGCTGCTCGTAGGGAAGCTCCGGTGGGCCCTTGAGATGGTTATTCCACCGCCCCCTCAGTCTTCGTTGCCAAGGTGCACTTCTCAGTATTCCATTACACCAGTGCCGACGAGGGAAAGTGTGAGATCGCCTAGCCCCGTGGTAAGCGGGTCGCCCGGCTCGACGAGCATTCGCTCGTAGCTGTATACCGGTCCCACTGTCGGTGCGTAAACCACCGTGCCGTAATCGAAAAACCTCAAATATCCTATCGGATTGCCTTCTAGATCCGTCTCACACAAGACCCCGTAGTCAATGACGTACAAACATTCGATCGTTCTACAGAAGAGACCGGCCTCTGTCTGAACGCTCAGGCTAGGCAAGATTCGGCAATGTTCGAACACATCGTCCGCCAAACCTGGAACAAGCTGATGTGTAAACTCGTGACCAGATGTGAGGGGCCATTCGAGAAATTTCCACGCGAGCAACGTGTCGATGTCGCCGTAAGTACCTATCCACGTATCCGTCTTCCTCCACGCATATCCGTGTAGCAGCAGCGGATTACGCGAAACCCGTTCGAAGGAGTCGATGGCTGCGCTACGAACCGGACCACTCTGGAAAAGGCGTGACGACGAGCCCAGCACAGGCAGCTCCAGTTCGCGCCTGGAATCAAGATAGGCAGCGATTTTGCCTCTCAGATCAGGTCGCGCCATCATGAGCCGGTTGAGAAAAACCTGTTCAGGAGCTACTTGAGCGACCGCGCTGGGACCTCCTTGCGGGGTAGAGAGGCTCGCCTTGAGATACTGGGCAGTCACACCGGACGCGGTCGTAATCGAATCTACGAACTGGAGCCTATAGACTTCCAGAATTGTGTCAGGATGTCTGCCAATCGGATGAGAGCCCAAGATTGCCGCAAGCTCATCCATTGTCGGAAGCGGTGGAACCTCCTCCTCGGTGGGATAGTGTCTTGTGGGTGCCCAGTCCCATATCCGCTGAGTGTATGCATAGGTCCAGGCTCTTCCGTCGTCGTTGGGCCAGATGTTGGAAATGGTTGGGTTGCCTGTGGTGATCCTTGGACGACTTGGTTCATCGTCCCCGCAGCCCGTGATGACAAAGCACGCAACTACAAACATGAGTATTGCTCGCACCAACTTCATGGTTCCGCACCTCCTTGATTGACTGCTCTCGGGCAAGAGCTCAGCCACGGTAGCGACGAACGCTCTCTACCTTCTCGCTAGGTGATCAGACACGCCACCGCTTGAGAGTGGGGAGTGTCATGGTCATCAGTGTTCTTGCTTGTTCCTCCGGCATGATGTTCATCTGCACCATGATGGGGACGCACTTGTCGATCATGGCTTGCATCGTGATTTCAGGCTCTGTGAACTGGCCCTTTTGAAAGCAGTACGTACAATAGTCCTCGGATTTGCTTCCGTCGGCCTCGATGCCGAAGAGGTCTGAGCTTTCCATCGGCATCGCACAACTCTGACAGAATGGTCCTTTGCATTGCATAGTTGTCTCCTTTTCACGGGACGAACGATGCCGGTGAGCGGCGGGGTTACTTCGTCCGCTCCAGCCCCAGGTTGGGCATATATCAACTCACAGATCGGCTGCTTCAAGTTGCACACCGTGACCTGCGCGGAGACTGCGACGTGCAGCGGCAATCCGCTTTAAGAAACGAGGATCATTCTCAATCCTGTATTCAAACCACTCGTCCTCAGTCCGAAACCCAATAAGCACCCCAGCGGGCTTCCCATGACGAGTAATGATAATCCGCTCCTTCTCCGCGAGACGAAGAAGACGCGATAGATCATCTTTGATGGTTGAGAGAGCTACCTTCCTCATGAATGCTCACCTTCCTCTTCCAGCCATCTACTGGCCTGTGACTTAAGGATGACCGCAAGAATCTCTACCGTCCCCTCCGTTACGTCATAGAACACTCGCACGTCTCCTACGCTGAGCCGGTAGTGCGGCCGGGAAAGTCCCCGCAGTTGCTTGATACGGCTCCTGCTCACTCGGGTCGGCTGATGCCGGAGGTGTTCTTCGATCGCATCTCTGACTTCCGCCCGCTCATGCGCCAGCAGACACTTCAAATCATGGACAGCCTGTGGTGCTAGCAAGATCCGGTACTTCATTCTAGCCAGATTCTAGCCAGATTCAGGCTATTTGTCAAGTAAAAACTGCCAGTGGTATGCCGGACGACAGGCATCAGCGGCGCGGGCGATAGCCCGCGTCCGTCTCGATGCCTTGGTTCGGTGTTCTCATGTAAAGAGCGAGTTGATGTGACCACACAGGCCCTCAACATCTGGAAACAGTGTGGACTTGTTAATACCCAGTTTGTCTAGTTTTGTCACTATTTCGATCTTTATGGAACCACGTATCTCCAGCTCTGACAACTTAATTGCTCATGAGTTTGTTGGTATCGAGCGGGACCCACATTTTAAAGCTGCGGCTATATGCATGGTCAATAAACCAACCATGTTGCGCGATTATTCTGGGGTTATTTAGGTTGGGCCTTAGCACTAGCGTACGTCGCGACGCGAACGGACTTGGGTACTTGGACTTGGCCAAGAAATCATCTTTATCCGGGACTAGAACATATACATAAGATGGTGTTCTTACATCAAGATTCTCACACGCAAACCAAAGAGCAGCTAAGGGATTTGATGTCCAGTCCAACAGCCTTGTCTTCATTCCAAAGTGCTGCGCAACAACCAGTATGTCCCACTCATCATGGTGTTGCTCAATAAGCATTGCACCTCGGCGACGAAGCTCGGCAATCATTTCCTTTTCGGTTTTACCTGTATTCTTATTGGGATCAGGACGTGCAATCTTCGGGAGGAGAGGTTTCTTCCTAGACTGACCACGGAACAAGTAGAGGTCATCCTTTGAATCAGACAGAACGTCAAGAAATTCTTCTAGCGACCTAACCTTTTTCGTGTCCATGGATCATACTTTCCACCGAACGACCCGGCTCACGCGCTCACCCTCGTCGCCGTGCAGCCGGTTGTTCGGTGCCGGCCTTTCTTACTGCCTTCCTTTCCTCCAGTGCCCTACCGAGTCTGTGGAGCAGCATCCGAGGGAATTCATGAACCATCATCACCATCTCATCACTGTCCGCCATCTCTTCCATGAATGGTCCGCCCATGAAGAACTTGTCGAGGTTCGCCAGTGTCTACATGAGTTGCGTGATGTCTGACTCCGATCCAGTCTTGATAGTTCTGTATGTCTCCAGCGCCAGCTCGTACAGCCACGGCGCATCATCGCGGGCAAGTCCTGCAGCAACGAGAATGCCGATGGGGTCGCTTTCTCCTGGGCCACCCTCAAACATCATGCGCTCAAACATCATTGGGTGAAACCGCCTTCTCCTGCGTTCCCGCGGTGAGCCCAAGGATTTTGACAACCGGCCCTCAACGCGTGAGGGCAAGTCCTTGGACATGACTTTGACTTCCTCAAACAACTTGGCCGTCGTGGAGTCATCAACGGCGGCCGAGTCCTTCTTTTTCTCCGGCTCGGCTCCCTTCGTCAGCCCCTTGGTGGTTTCCTTGAACGCCTGAACCTGCGAAAGCACTATGTCACGATCCGGTTCCGCATTAGGCACGCGGCGAAGGAGTTGAACTACCAGACTCGTCAACGAGTCGTCGTCATCTCCGCAGTTCTGGAATTGGGCAAACGGGCCGGAACCGGCATCGCTCAGCGGGATGCCAAGGGCAACACCGTAGACCGGCGTTTCGCGCTTGCCCTTCGCAATCCCTGCTTCATACAGAATCCAAGGCCGATTGACACTGCTCTGCGTGAGGAGGCATACCACGTCTGACGACTGCTCAAGTCTGGATATGACTTCGGGGTACCACTCCACGCCGTAGTCTATGCCCTGCTTCCCTTTCTTGTCGGATGAACGGAATGATTTCAGGACTCCACAACTGACGCTGGCCAGCAGGCGACTGAACGCCTCGGCCAGTTTCGCGTCGCGCGTATCGTGACTGATGAAAACCAGTGGAAGTTTCTTTCCCCCAGTTTCGTCACGTTGTTGCTCGCCTGCCGCCGGTCTCTTTTCCTCAGCCATTGGTCACTCCTTTCACTTTGCAGCACCGAACTACGGCTCATGCCGTTTCCACATAAGTACCTTTAGGACGTCTTCATTTCCAGATAACACTCGCTGCGTGTTGGTCCGCAACCGCCCCGCGCACAACTTGTTAGCCGCGATATTGTAAACTGCACTCGGCTTATGCGGGTTCGACATAATAGCCAGATGTGACGTGTGTTCGTTTACCTGGTAGAGGTTCTCCGTGAAAACATTAGCTGCCGTCGCCTGATGCGATGCGCACTATATCACAGGACTCCCGCAAACTCAAGCGGAAATCACTACCCAGGAAAACTTGTATAAGAGGCTGCGCAACGGGAGGTGCTGGAAGAAAAACGGCCGATCTGAGACCTGAGGGTGGACGGGGAGTGCTGGGAGCTTTCGTAGGTTGTGGGACGAGCGAGAGACGAGCGTGTGAGTATGCGGGTGTGTGCCGTGTGACGGTGAGATTTACCGCGCCAGAGGTCATTGCGCAGGCACCGTATTGGAGACTAGACGTGCCATTACTGGGATCCGGTAAATGATGGAGGCTCTGGAAGAGCTGATTGCATAAAGAGGGGTTCCAAGATATGCTAGGAGCAATAATGGCGCGCAGCTCGTATCGAGACATCTACAACAGCGAACGGTGGAACAGCTCGCTGGGATATCGAACGCCGGTTGAGGTGGCAACGGGGATTAACACAAGACGTCCAGGACTGGCTTTGGGACTGGGCAACAGAATGGGGTAACGCTGGGGCAAGGTCACTGGAAGATCTACATAAGGCACACACCCGGCCTGCTGACGTCAACGGGGATGTGTAAGGTCAGGGCAAGGTCACTGGAGAGTCTACGTGAGGCACACACCCGGCCTGCTGACGTCGACGGGTATGGGTAACGTCAGGGGTAACTTCGGGGTAAGGTCGCTGGAGGATTGACATGAGTAACATGAGTAAAAAGAGCCCTTTCTTCTTGACGGATGCCCAACTAAAGAACGAAATTGAAAAGTGTGAATATTGCGCTGAGAAACCGTGCAAAGAGGCCTGTCCGGCGGATTGTTCGCCCGCTGATTTTATTATGGCCGCCAAAGTGGGTGAGAAGGCCGATTTCAAGCGTGCGGCTGCCCTCATCTTGGGAAACAATCCGTTGGGAGGTGTTTGCGGAGTCGTTTGCCCTGACAAGTTCTGTATGAAAGCCTGTGTTCATGACACGTTTGATTCGCCGCTCAACATCCCCGCCATACAAGCCACGATCATCCAACGAGCCAAGGAACTAGGGGTTCTTCCTCAGTTTTCAAAACCGAAATCCAATCGGAAAAAAGTTGCCATTGTCGGTGCCGGGCCGTCAGGGTTTGGGTCGGCGGCTGTCTTGGCTCAGAAGGGATACAAGGTAGACATCCACAATGCGGAGAAAAAGACGGGCGGAATGTGCAATCTGATCCCGGATTTTCGCCTGGACAAGAAAGTTCTTCAAACGGATTTGGATTTTGTTAAGGGACTGGGGAATATTTCCATCATGACCGGAAAAAGCATTTCCGACCCGTCTCTCCTTGCGAGGGAATATGATGCCGTGGTTGTCTCTGCCGGTTTGGACAATCCCATCCGGTTGGGGATTCCCGGCGAAGACGTGGCGTTTTATTGGCCCGACTATTTGAGAAATTCCTCGAAATACGGTCTGAAGGGGAAAAGAGTCGCCGTCATAGGCGGGGGAGCGATTGCCGCTGATTGCGCCGAAGCGGCAAAAGCCGCCGGGGCACAACACGTGGAAATGTTCGCTTTGGAAAGGGCGGGCGAGATGTCGTTGACGGCAAAAGAGTTTGGCGGTCTTCTCAAAGCGGGAATACACGTGACGGGCCGAACCAAGGTGACAGCCATCATCAAAAAAGGGAAGAGAGTTGCGGGATTAAGAACACTCAAAGTGCTTCTGCCGAAAGGGAAGAAGTTTCATCCTTTGAACGTTAAGGACATGAAGGGGACCGAACAGGTTCGGAAAGACTTTGATTCTGTCATCGTGGCCATTGGGAGCCGCTCCTCGTTTGAGTCGAAACGAACGAAGGGTGTTTTTTATACGGGGGATTTGGTGAACGGCCCCACGACGGTGGTGGAAGCCACTGCTGCCGGGAAGAACACGGCTCTCAAAGTGGACAGTTACGTTATGGGGACCCAGACTCCGCCCATCGAGAAGAATGTGAAAAGCCGTGTTGTTTTGGCCGGGCGGCGTCTGTTGCCCGTGTCTCTTGGAACGGATTTCTTTGGACGGAAAATCTTGTCTCCCTTTCTTCTTTCAGCGGCGCCTCCTTCCGACGGGTACGAACAGATGAAAAAAGCCTACGATGCCGGCTGGGCCGGCGGAGTGATGAAAACGGCGTTTGACAACATTCCGATACACATCCCGGCGGAATACATGTTTGCTTTTACTCAGTCCACTTACGGTAACTGTGACAACGTTTCCGGTCATCCTCTCGATCGCGTATGCAAGGAGATACAACAACTTCGAAAAGAGTTTCCTGACCGATTGACGATGGCTTCAACCGGCGGACCGGTCACCGGCAACGACGAAAGCGATCGTAAGGGATGGCAATCCAATACGAAAAAACTCGAAAATGCCGGCGCGATGGGCATTGAGTACAGCCTGTCCTGTCCGCAGGGCGGAGACGGCACGAAAGGAGACATCGTCTCCCAGGACGCGGAATTGACGGCCAAGATAATCGGTTGGGTAATGGAAGTGGGAGATCCTCAGATTCCGAAATTATTCAAGTTGACGGCGGCGGTGACGTCCATCTATCCGATCATGACGGCCATCAAGACGGTGTTCGCAAAATATCCCAATAAGAAAGCGGGAGTTACTTTGGCAAACACGTTCCCGACTCTGGCGTTTCGCAAGGGAAACAAGAAATCGTGGGAGGAGGGAGTCGTTGTGGGAATGAGCGGAGAAGGCGTCATTCCGATAAGCAATTTGACTCTTGCGAATGTGTCCAAACTTGGTGTGATTGTGTCGGGGAACGGCGGTCCCATGGATTACAAAGCCGCCGCTGATTTCCTGGCGTTGGGAGCGAAAACGGTTCAGTTCTGCACGATTGTTATGAAGTACGGTTATGGAATTGTCGACGATCTGCACGCCGGGTTGAGCTTCCTGATGGAAGAACGGGGGCTTAAGTCGGTAAAAAATCTGATTGGATGCGCCCTGCCCAACCCTGTGACAGGATTCATGGAACTCACGCCGGTCAAGAAAATGTCGGCGGTGAATGCGGAGTTGTGCGAGCATTGCGGAAACTGCACGAGGTGTCCTTACTTGGCCATTACTCTTGATGCGGACCTGGTCCCGGTGACGGACGCATCCAAATGTATAGGATGTTCCATCTGCGCGCAGAAGTGTTTCTCGGGGGCTTTGTATATGCGGGAACGCACCAAAGAAGAAACCGCGTTGCTTTCCGAAGCGTAGGAACATAATCGGTCCGCGAAATGTAAGAACATAAATCAATAAATCAAGATCGGAGGAATATTCGTGAAGGCAGACACTTTGCTGATCAAAAACGGGATCGTTGTCACTCTGGGGGAGACGAACAGGGTTCTTTATGGCCACGCCGTTTTGTCTGAGGGCGGTCGCATCAAGAAAATTGCCCTTCAGAAAGAGCTCAAGGGAAAATTCACAAAGGTCATTGATGCTCACGGTAAGGTGGTGATGCCGGGTTTTATAAACGCGCACATGCATTTCTACAGCACGATGGTTCGGGGACTTGGCAAAGCCAAACCATCGAAAGATTTCCGGGAGATTCTGGAAAATCTATGGTGGAGGTTGGACAAGAAGCTCACGCTTGACGACTGTTATTACAGCGCGCTTCTGCCTCTGGTGGATGCGGTAAAACGAGGAACAACAACCCTCATTGACCATCATGCGAGTCCTTCTGCCGTTCGCGGGTCATTGAATCTCATTGCGAAAGCCGTCAAGAAAGTGGGGTTGAGAGCTTCTCTGTGTTACGAACTCTCCGATCGGGATGGAGCTAAAGTTGCGCAAGACGGAATTGATGAAAATGTGGATTTTATCAAGAGATGTCAGAAGGAAAAGGACGAGCAATTGAAGGCCCTTTTTGGGTTGCACGCGTCCTTTACGATTACGGACAAAACGATGGAGAAGGCGGCGGCGGAAGGGAAAGCGCTCGGTGCGGGTTTTCATGTTCATACCGCGGAGGCGAAATCAGATCAGGATTTTAACGAAAAGAACTTGGGGTTGAGGGTCGTGGAGCGTCTGTACAAATACGGGATATTGGGACCACGGACCATTGCTGCGCATTGCGTTCACATAAACGAACGCGAGATGGATCTGTTAAAGGAAACAAACACCGCCGTAGCGCACAATCCGCAATCCAACATGAACAACGCCGTTGGCGTGGCGGACATCATAAAAATGTTCAAGAAAGGGATCCTGGTGGGACTGGGAACCGATGCCATGACGGTTAATATGTTGGAAGAGGTCCGTTCAGCCTTGTGGGTTCATCATCTGGCCCAACACAATCCAAGCGTGGGTTTTATGGAGTCGCTTTCAACGTTGCTGTTCAACAACGCCCGGATTGCCAATAGACATTGGGATACCAAAATCGGAGAACTCAAGGAAGGATACGCCGCCGATATTATTTTGATGGATTATTATCCGCCCACACCGTTCAATGAAAACACGTTTCTTGGACATTTGGGGTTCGGACTTTCCCAGTCGTTTGTCGACACGACGATTTGTGCCGGGAAAGTTCTCATGGAGAACAAAAAACTCAAAATTGATTTGGACGAGGAAGAAATTGCCGCAAAATCGTTGAAACTATCGATAACGCTTTGGGAAAGGTTTTGATTTTTTCTCACCGCAAGTTGCTTGACTTTGACCTTACCGCATTTTGCTGTCCAGTCCCAGAGCCAGTCCTGGACGTTTCGTGCGTCCCTCCAGAAACTGATCCAGTCAAAAGTGGAATTTCCTGACCTTGTGTTGCTGCCCGTGTCGACGTCAGCCAGCGTTCGATATCCCGGCGAGCTGCGGGCGAACGTGGCTTCCTTCCGCGCCTGCGGCGTTTGTTACCCGCGAGCCGCTTTCAGTTTCGCATCAATATCGCCAACCATTTGCTGTTGCTTGATCCACCATTCCTGGCTCATCTGCGCGTCGAGCTCTTCAACCGTTTTGCCTTGTTGCTCTACCCAGGTATAGTATTTCAAGTTGTGCCACTGGCGGCGCATCTCGGTTGTGCCTTCGTGGATCCAGTCAGTAGTTTTGTCGCGGAAAATCTGCACGCGTGCAGTCGCTTCGGCTTCATCCATCTTGCCGAACTTCTGAGTCATGTCACCCATCACCGAGTGATAGCGATCGATCGCGTCGGTGCAAATCGTGACGACGGTGTCGTTCTTGCCGAATCCGTAGAACTTGGCCGTCTTGATCGCACCAAGGACGTTACACAAGCCGCTGATGCCAAAGATCGTCGCCATTGTTTTGACGGATGCTTCCGGCACGCCAAAGCGCCTGACGAGCGTGCTCCACCCGGCTTCTTCGGTGAGCAGTTGCAGTCCCTTTTTGCATTCGATATCGTCGAGGCACATGATCGCGTCCATGTTCATCACGTTGTGAATCCATGTCACGTGCTTGTCGCCGATGCCCTGAATGTCGTGCGCACCGTAACCATTGTTGTAGAGCGTGGGGCATTGGATCGGTTCAAGCCCGACGATTTTGTGATCGTGCCAGACTTGCTTCAGGCGGTCTCCTGCAGCAATCGTGCCTGCGCTTCCCATCGCCGAACAGTACGCGGAGAGTCTTCCGTTCCCGATGCCTTGTTGCTTGAGGACGTCCGCGAGTTCGACAATCGTGTTGCCGGTGACGTGATAGTGGAAGCGATAGTTGCCCATGACCTCGAATTGATTGAGAATGCGCACGTTCGGATCTTGGCGAAGGCGATGCGTTTCGTCATAGATTTCCTTGACGTTCGATTCCGAGCCGGGCGTCTTGATGATGCGGGCGCCGTACGATTCAATCTGTTCGAACCGTTCCTTGCTCATTTCCTCGGGCAAGACGACAATGCTGTCGAAATTCATCCGGCAACCGACGTACGCGCCGCCGATGCCGTAATTGCCGGTCGAAGGCCAGACAAGTGTGTGCGTGCTGGGGTCGACTTCGCCGAACATTTGCTTTTCGATCAACACTGAGTATGCCGCGCCGACTTTGTGCGAACCGCTTGGAAAATCCTTGCCGTAAAGGACGACGATGTTCGCGTCCACGCCGGTCAACTCTTTTGGGATCACGTGATAGTAAATGCTGTTGTTGCTATCGCGCCACGTGATATTGAACAGGTTGATCGGGTCGAGCGGGTCTTTGGTTCTTGCTTCAATCGCGCGCTTGCGGATCTCGGGCGCAATCTTGCTGGGGTGAAGCATTTCTTCGAACGTGGGACCGAGAATCAGTTTAGACATCTGAGACTCCTTGACTCTATTCGAGGTTTAATCGCCTGACTGCCTCCAGCGTCGGCTCGATGACGGTGCCTGCACCCGCAACTTTCATCGCGCTGGCAATATCTTTCAGACCGTTGCCGGTCAACATACACACAACTGTTTCATCCGATTTCACGAGACCTTGCCTGACCGCCTTCTTCAATCCCGCGTACGCGGCAGATGCGGCGGGCTCGGAGAAAATCGCCTCGCCGCGCGCAAGTTCAGGAATCGCGGCGAGAATTTCGTCGTCGGTCACGGTGAGGAACGCACCGCCGGTCTCGCGCACCGCACGCACCGCGCGAACGCCGTCGCGCGGCAAGTCCGCGCTGATGGAATCGGCGACGGTTTGCGCGTTGACAGCCGCAATTGTTTCCGTTCCGGCCTTCCACGCGTTGTAGCACGCCGCAGATCCTTCGGCTTGAATGCCCAGCAGCTTGGGCATCTTCTCAATCCAACCGAGCGCAAGCAGATCGCGCAGTCCTTTCCACAACCCGCTGATGATGTTTCCGTCGCCCACAGAAACAAAAATGCTGTCGGGGGCCTTCCAATCCCCACCCTGCCTCGCCCCCGTCGCAACAGGGGAGGGAGTCAGCTGCTCGCAAATCTCAAACGACGCGGTTTTCTTGCCTTCGACCGTGTACGGATTATACGCGGTGTTGCGGCAATACCACCCAAACGATCTGGATACTTGCAGGCACAAATCAAATGCCTGATCGTACGTGCCTTTGACGAGTATGACACGCGCGCCGAAAATCAACAGTTGCGCGATTTTCGCTTGCGGCGCGGTTTGCGGAACGAAAATCACCGCCGGCATTTTCGCTGCGGCGGCGAGACCGGCGAGCGCCGCGCCTGCGTTGCCCGTGCTTGCCGTCGTGATGATTCCGACGCCGAGCTCGCGCGCTTTGGCGACGACGACGGCGCTGGCGCGATCTTTAAACGACGCGGTCGGATTGCGACCATCGTCTTTGAAATACAAGTTACTCAAGCCAAGTTGCCGGCCAAGCGTCGTCGAGCGATACAGCGGCGTCCAACCAACGTGAAGCGGCGGTGCAGATCTGCGCGCATCATCAAGGGGCAGAAGCGTTGCGTACCGCCAAATCGAAAAATCACGTGAATGGGAGATTTCTCGCGGGTTTGTCTCCTTCGCGATTTTCGCGTAATCTGGAATCGTGTCGAGGATGCCATCGTTACCGTGCTTGGGGCAGACGTAGCGGACGGCGTCGCTGTCGTACTCTGCGCCGCAAAGCGTGCATTTGAAATGATAGTTCATCGGGGCTCCAGTCTAAGGTTTCAGGTCTAATGTTGGAGCGTATCAGCTTTACGTAGAACTTCATCGGCGCGCGCAAACTCGTTCTGTGCGTTTAGGTTATCACCCAACGCATTTCGTGCCGTCCCTCGCCCGAAGAAGAACTCCGGGACGGTCGCGGAGCGAACCACGTGCGCCAGAATAGAGCTTGGAACATTCTAAGTCTTCAAATCCGCGTTTGTCATTTTCACTAGGCGAGACGTACGCTGCTTTTCGCAATTACATCGCGCCACCTCTTCATCTTATCTACATTATGTACCTGTTTACGTATCTACTTT
>Ga0315277_10001345_pt1 | contig 36012 bp, 23 predicted proteins | sample YL17G05_15_MG_FD_203695 | JGI IMG/M metagenome (GOLD analysis project Ga0315277, IMG submission 203695) | Sediment microbial communities from Yellowstone Lake, YNP, Wyoming, USA - YL17G05_15 | ecosystem: Environmental > Aquatic > Freshwater > Lake > Sediment | place: USA: Wyoming | collected...
CTTACTTGAACCCCTTCGCCGCGGCTTTTTATCCCGACACGCTGATGTTGACCGAGCACCCCCTGCCCACCCTGGCCGACTGGCTGGGCGATCACTTCAAATCGTCGGACGAGGCCAACTCTACCTGGTGGCTGCGGCTGATGTTCCTGGCCGAGCGCGGCGACGAGTTGTTCGTCGGGCAGGCCCTCCCCCGCGCCTGGTTTGAGGAAGGCAAGCGCATGCGGGTGCAGCGGGCGCTCACGCATTTCGGCGAAACGAGCCTGGAGATCATCTCACAGGTGGCGACGGGCCACGTCGTGGTCAATCTCGACCCGCCACGCCGCAACCCGCCACGGCGCATCCGGCTGCGGGTGCGCCACCCGCAGCGTAAGCCGATCCAGGCGGTGTGGGTGAACGGGCAGCCCCAATCGAGGTTCGACGTCGAGCGAGAAGTGATTGATCTCGAAGGTTGGACTGAACCCGTGCAGGTGCGGGTCAAGTACTGATGATATGAACCTGTCTGGCGTCCTGGCTGAGCAGGTGGGCCTCACCGCCGCCGGCATCGAGCAGATGCACCAGGCGGCCCTGCGCGTGTTGAGCGAAGTGGGGCTGTCGGTCGAGAACCCCGCTGCGCTGAAGGTGCTGGCGGACGCCGGTGCCCGCGTCGTGGGGCAGCGCGCCTTTTTCGAGCCGGCTTTCGTGCAAGAACAACTCGCTGCCATCCGCCAGGTTCGGGAGGCGGAGCGAGGCACGACGCCCCGCCCGCACCAGACCGGAGCCCACGATCGCCTGACCGTCACCGTGGGGGACATGTGCCAGTACTACCACGACCCCTTCACGGACGAGATCGAACTGATGACCACGGCGGATCTGATCGAGGCGACCCGCTGTGTGGAGAGTATGCACGACGTGGGACTGGGCGGCTACGTGCCCGGCGTGCCCAGGGACGTCCCTTACCAACTGCAGGCTCTCGTAGAGTACCGCATCGGCGCCGAGTTCACGCGCCACGTCACGCTGGACACGCTCAACCCGCCCGAGGCGTTGGACTATCTGTTCGAGATGGCTGAGGCGTTCGGTGACCCGCTCGAGAGCGGGGGGATGTTCTCCGTCAGCCCGTTGCGCCTCTCCGGCTACGAGTTCGACGTGGCGGTACGTCACGCCGCGCGCTGGAAGCGCTTCTGGGTGACGACCTATCCGATGGTGGGAGCCACGGCGCCGATCCGGCTCCGCTCTGCCTGGGTACTCTCGATCGCCGAGGCACTCGGCGGCGCTGTGACGCTCCACCTGGTTGGCGGGGGTAAGCCCGTGCACGTCAGCATCGGCATGTTTCCCTTTGACCTGCGCACGTTCAGCGCCGTCGGCGGGATGCCCGAGTGCGCGTGGATGTACTGGGCGAGCGCCCAGATCACCCGTTACTACGACCCTGGCGCTGGCTACTCCATGATGTTGAGCACGCAGGCCAAGCGGCCCGGCCCTCAGGCGGGCCTGGAGAAAGGCCTGGCCGGCACCTTTGGCGTGATGACGGGCTGCAACGATCTGCACTACGTCGGTGTGATGAGCTTTGACGACATCTTCAGCCCGGAACAGATGGTACTGGATTGCGAACTGCGTGACGCTCTGGAGCAGTTGGCCCGCGGCATCCCGCCCCAGGCGGCAGCGCAGTGGGTTGACGATATCCGGGAGGGCATCGGCAGCGGGTACGCCGGCGTGGACACCACCCTGGACCACTACCAGGATACGTACTGGTTCCCCCGCTTGCTGGACCGGACCACGTGGCATACCTTCCAGACCGGTAGGGGGAAGCCAGAGCGCGAGCGTGTGCGGGAAGAACTACGCTCCCGCCTGGACAGGTACGACTATCGCCCTCCGCAGCCGGCCATCCAGGAGGTGCGCCGTATCTTCGCTGAGGCCTGGAAAAGGCTAGGGGGAGATCCGCACGCGCAGTGTCTGCCCCTGCTGTACAATGACTGAGACGACGATGCAATGAACAATGGGGCAATGAACAATGAACAAGGCCCGAAACGCTCGTAGCCCCGTCTTGGGGTGTCTCAGGGCAGCCACGGCACGCTCGTAGCCCCGTCTCGGGGCGTCTCAGGGCAGCCACGGCACGCTCGTGGCCTCGTCTCGGGGCGTCTCAGGGCAGCCACGGCACGCTCGTAGCGCCGTCTCGGGGCGTCTCGGGGCAGCCAGGGCACGCTCGTAGCCCCGTCTCGGGGCGTCTCGGGGCGTCTCAGGGCAGCCACCGGCTAGAAAGGAGTCGCAACGATGCCCGGTCCGGGAATGGAATTGATCGGTGAAGAGGAAAAGAAAGCGTTGTTGGAAGTGATCGAGGCCGGTTACCTGTTCCGTTACGGCAGCGCGGACAACCCGGCCTTCAAGGCCAGGGTCTACCAGTTGGAGCAGGAGGTGGCCAGGTTCGCCGGCGTGCGCTACGGGGTGGCCGTCAACTCCGGCACCACCGCCCTGCTGGTGGCGCTCAGTGGCCTGGGCGTTGGACCGGGCGACGAGGTCATCGTGCCCGGCTACACCTTCATCGCCAGCATGTCGTCCATCATCTACGCCCGCGCCATCCCCATCCTGGCCGAGGTGGACCGCTCGCTCAACCTGGACCCCCTCGACGTGCGCCGCAAGATCACGCCGCGCACCAAGGCGATTATGGCCGTGCACATGCTCGGCAACCCGGCCCGCCTGGACGAACTCAAGGCCATCGCCGACGAGCACAAACTGCTCCTCGTCGAGGACTGTGCGCAGGCCTTCGGCGCCAGTTACAAGGGACGGCGGCTGGGCTCGATCGGGCACGCCGGCACCTACTCCTTCAACGTCTATAAAACGATCACCGCCGGGGACGGTGGGATGGTCGTCACCGACGACGAGACGGCCTATCGCCGTTTCTTCGGCTTCCACGACCAGGGGCACACCCCCCTGCGCACGGGGGTCGAGATCGGGCGACGGCCCTTCGTTGGGCTGGACTTTCGCATGACGGAACTGGCGGCGGCGGTGCTGCTGGCCCAACTGCGCAAGGCCGGCGACATCCTGGCCCGCCTGCGGGCCAACAAGCGGCGCTTCAAGGAGGCCATCGCGGACCTGCCGGGCCTCGAGTTCCGTGAGATTCCCGATCCCGACGGCGAGTGCGCGACGCTGCTCACCGTGTTCCTGCCCAGCGAAGAGATCGCCCGCCGGATCGCCCAGGACCTGGGCACCAAGGTGGTGGCCGATTCCGGCTGGCACGTCTACGCGAACATGGAACAGATCCTGGAAAAGCGCACCATCACGTCAGAGGGCTGCCCCTTCACCTGTCCCTACTACAAGGGAGGCGAGGTCAAGTACTGGAAGGGGATGCTGCCGCAGACCGACAGCCTCCTCGCGCGCGCGATCAATCTGAGCATCGGCGTAACGGACCCCGGCCTGGGCTCCGCCTTCGGCGTGGCGATGCGCGATGGCTTCGACGCGGTGGACGCCCGGGCGGCCCAGTTCCGCCAGGTGGCGCTCAAGTATCTGTCGTGAGACGTGAAACGTGGAGCGTGTTGCGTGTTCCGTGTTCCGTCTTCACGCACCACGTATTACGAATTACGAATTACGAATTACGGATTACGAATTACGGCTTACGCATTACGTTTGGAGGTAGCATGGCCGATCGCATCCATCTGGGCCTGGCGGTCGTGGCCAGCCCCCTGGAGGTGGGGGCGGACGAGGCCCCCGCTCTCCTGGAGCGTTTGCAAGAAGCGTTCGTCAGGACTAGTTTCGCCGGACGGCTGACGTTTAGCATGGTCTGGGAGCCGGTGACCACCCCTGCGGCCGCCGTCGAGGCGGGCCGCCGATTCTACGACTGGCGCGTGGACGCTCTGTGCGTGGTGGCCGCCTCCTGGTTCGAGGACTACCTGGTGCTCGACCTGCTGGAGGAATGCGACGTGCCGGTGGTCGTGTGGGCCAGGCCGGGCATGGAGACCGGCTCCCTGTGCGGCGTGCAGCAACTGTGCTTCATGCTCAAGCAACTGGGACATCCCTACTGCTTCCTGTTCGACCAGGTGGATGCCAAAGATGCGCTGCACCGCGCGTGGCACTTTGCGGCGGCCGCCGCGCTGCGCCGCCGGTTGCGGCGCGCCCACATCGGCTACCTGGGCCACCGCGTGGAGGGCATGACGGAGACGACCGCGCACGAACTGGCGCTGAAGAAAGTGCTGGGTCCGCGCGTGGTGGGCATTGACAGCCAGGTCTTCCTGGAGCGCGCCGCCCGCGTGCCTGCCGGTTCGGTCGCGGCTCGTTGGGAACAACTCAAGGGCCAGGTGGGCCGGGTGACGGCGACCGACGAGGCGGGTCTCGCATCGCTGCAGGTCTACACGGCGATGAAGGAGGTGGTCGAGGAGGCTGGGCTATCGGCCGTGGCGGTGGGCTGCTACCCGCACCTCATGGGTAAGGTGTGCCTGGCCGCCTCGCTCCTGGGCGAGCAAGGGGTGCCGGTGGCCTGCGAGGGAGACGTCAACGGTGCGCTGGGGATGCTGATGCTGACCGGGTTGACGGGCCAGCCGGTGCACAACACCGACCTGCTGGACCCCATCCCAGATGAGAACGCCATCGTCTTCTCCCACTGCGGCTCCGGCGGCTTCTCGCTGGCGGGCGGCCGCACCGCCGTGAACAGGCGGTGCTGGGAGGCTGTGACGCTAGGGCCGGTGCGGCTGGTGGAGCGCGGGCTATGCTGCCTGTTCCTGCCCCGGCCCGGGCCGGTCACGCTGGTCAACGTCGTCCCCACCATGGATACCTATCGCCTGGGCGTGCTGTACGGCGAAGCGGTCGAGACCGGCATGGTCTTCCCCGGCAACCCGCTGCGGGTGCGCTTCGCCTCCAGCCGACCTGGCCGCGGCTATCGCGACGTCCTGGCCTGGATCGTGGAGCAAGGGCTGGGCCACCACTGGATGGCGGCCTACGGCGACCTGCGGCAGCCTCTCACCGACCTGGCCGCCATGACCGGCTGCGAGTACGTCGTCCAGGGTTAAGTCTGCGCTTTGCTGATTTGCCGATTTGCTGATTTGTTGATTTGCTGATTCGGGAAGGAGAATAATCCAATGATAACCGTGGGCATTATTGGTATGGGGCGCAGTGGGTGGGAACTGCACGCCACCCACCTGCAAACAATCCCGGGCTACCGCGTCGTGGCGGTGTGCGACCAGAGCGAAACCCGCCTGGCGAAGGCGGCCGAGACGTTCCACGCGCGGCCGTACGGCGACGCCCTGAGCCTGATCGCCGACCCCGAGGTGCAGTTGGTGGTGGTGGCCGTGCCCGGCCAACTGCACAAGCCGCTGAGCATCGCCGCGCTGGAAGCGGGCAAGCACGTCGTGGTCGAGAAACCGATGTCGGTCACGCTGGCCGACGCGGAGGAGATGGTGGCAGCGGCCGAGCGCACTGGGCGCGTCCTGACCGTCTTTCACAACCGCCGTTGGGATCGCGACTACCTCATGGTCAAGGCCCTGGTGCAGGGTGGGGTGCTGGGCGAGTTGCTGACGCTGGACTCGCGCGTGATGACCTACGGCCCCGCCTGGGCCACCTATGGGGTGCCCGAGTTCGATCCGGCCTGGCGCACCAAGGCCGCCTACGGCGGCGGCTTCATGGCGGACTGGGCCCCGCACCTGTTGGAACAGACGCTCGACCTCACGGGCGAGTGGCCCGCCAGCGTGGCCTGCCAGTTGCGCAGCCACCTGTGGGCCACCGAGGTCGAGGACTATTTTTACCTGCGGCTGACCTTTCCCTCTGGCCTGCTGGTCACGCTGGAGGGCAGCAACAACGCCCGCATCCCGTTGCCGCGTTGGTTCGTCGTGGGGCGCGAGGGCACGCTCGTCGCCGACGGCACCTGGGGCAAGTGGACCGACATGCGCATCCGCAACACCACCACCGGCATGACGATGGACCTGGTGCCGCAAGACGTGGGGCCTTCGAGCGGCGGCCGCGCCTACGACGTGGGCGAGGAACTGAGCGCCTTCTTCTACGGCGACCTGGCCGAGGCGCTGGCCACCGGCCGTCCGCCGGCCATCAACGCCCAGCGCGGCCGCGACGTCATGGCCATCCTCGAAGCCGCCCGCCACTCCAACGCCACCGGCCAGACCGTCACGCTGGAGGCCAGGAGGAGCGAGGGAGCAGGGGAGTAGGGGAGCGAGGGAGCGGGCGAGGAGGTAAATGAGGAGTGAGTAAATGAGGGACGGACGGATGGGGAGACAAGGCGACAAGGGGACAAGGAGACAGGAAGAGCAGGGGGGCGGGGGAGCAGGGGAGCGAGGGCTCTGTCATTCCGAGCGAAGCGAGGAATCTCATGGAGGGGAGCAGGGGAGCAGGGGAGCAGGGGAGCGGTGATCAGGGAGCAGTTCACGCCTTACGCATTACGGATTACGGATTACGGATTACGGATTACGCATTACGCATTACGAATTACGCATTCCGTCTTAGGAGGACAACCCATGATCAAGTATGGCTATCGCTTCTCATTCGGCCCCTGGAACATCCACGAGGGGGCTGACCCGTTCGGACCGCCGGTGCGCCCGTCGCGCACCTTCGACGACAAGCTGGCCGAGTACAAGAAACTGGGCTTCGACGCCGTCCAGTTCCACGACGACGACGCCGTGCCGAACCTGGACGGCCTCTCCCCGGCCCAGATTCGCCAGGCCGCGCGGGCCGTGCGCCAGAAACTCGACGATCAGGGGTTAATCGCCGAGTTCGTCGCCCCCCGCCTGTGGGAGCACCCAATGACGATTGACGGCGCCTACACCTCCAACGATGCCAAGGCGCGTGCCTATGCCATCGAGCGTTCCAAGCGGGCGGCCGACATCGCCCAGGAACTCGGCACCGACCTGATGGTGTTGTGGCTGGCGCGCGAGGGCACCTACATGCGCGAGGCCAAGGACGCCGTCCGCGCCACCCACCAGTTGCTGGAGGCGATTGATACGCTCCTGGACTACGACCCGAAACTGCGCATCGCCATCGAGCCCAAGCCCAACGAGCCGATGGACCTGGCCTACGTCCCGACCATGGGCCACGCCCTGGCGCTGGGCTTCCAGGCCAAGGACCCCCGGCGCGTGGGGGTGCTGATGGAGACGGCCCACTCGATCCTGGCCGGGCTCGACCCGGCCGACGAGATTGGCTTCGCGCTGGCCTTCGGCAAACTGTGGAGCGTCCACCTGAACGACCAGAACGGACTAAAGTTCGACCAGGACCGCTCCTTTGGCGCGGTGGACCTGCGCCGGGCGTTCAACCAGGTGCGCGTGCTGGACGAGCAGCGCTTCTGGGAGATCGGCATCGTGGGCCTGGACGTCAAGGCCATCCGCACGCAGCCGGCGGAACTGGCCACCAGGCACCTGCGCAACAGCCTGAGTATGTTCCTGCGGCTGGTGGAACTGGCGCGCTCCCTGGACCGGCAGAAGGTGAACGCGCTCATCGCCGCCCGCGACTACGAGGAACTGGACTGGTTGATCCTCAGCCACCTGATGGGGAAGTAAGGGAGGAGGTAGATGAGGAGTGAGTAAATGAGGGACGGACGGATGGGGAGATAGGGAGACAAGGGGACAAGGGGACAAGGAGACGAGAAGAGCAGGGGAGCGGAGGAGCGGGGGAGCAGGGGAGCGAGGGAGCAGGGGAGCGAAGGCCCTGTCATTCCGAGCGCAGCGAGGAATCTCGTGAAAGGGAGCGAGGGAGCAGGGGAGCAAGGGCTCTGTCATTCCGAGCGCAGCGAGGAATCTCGTGGAGGGGAGCGAGGGAGCAGGGGAGCGAGGGCTCTGTCATTCCGAGCGCAGCGAGGAATCTCGTGAAAGGGAGCGGGGGAGCGAGGGCTCTGTCATTCCGAGCGCAGCGAGGAATCTCATGGAGGGGAGCGAGGGAGCAGGGGAGCAGGGGCTCTGTCATTCCGAGCGCAGCGAGGAATCTCGTGGAGGGGAGCGGGGGGGCAGGGGAGCGGGGGCTCTGTCATTCCGAGCGCAGCGAGGAATCTCGTGGAGGGGAGCGGGGGAGCAGGGGAGCGGGGCCTCTGTCAAACAGTGGCCCCTCCCCCCGCCGGTGCTGAATCTCACAAGAGGTACTCGCTACCGGGCGGTTTGATGGGGCGTAAACAGTGCTGATGGGGCGCAACGGGGGGCACAAATGGACGGATGCAGGTACCTGACGGCCATGGAACGGCTGGCGTTGGCCAGGCTGCTGTTGGAAAGTGTCCTGGCCGGTGAACCAGGTGAGGAGACGGACTGGTCGGCTATGGGCCTGGCGGCGTTCCAGAAGGATTGGGACAACGCCGAGGATGCGATCTACGACGACTGGAGACGATACTATGGCATTCCGGCGCGGTGACAGTGTAGCGATTGAACTCAGTTAGCAGTTCCTCGTACTTTACACGAAAAATCTCGTTCATCTAGTCACCGTTTCCATTTCCGGGGCCGCACGGTGTACGACGGCCCCGGCGGACCGACGACGGCAATCTTGGCCTGCGTGCCGCGTTCCACAGTTTTACTCATCCATTGCTGCATCTGCTCGGCCCACTCGATGGCGTTCTGCCGTGAGACCTTTCTGACCAGCGCAGCAGGCACAAAAGCCGGGTGAGGGATGACGTGCGCTTCCTGGCTGAGGCCCAGCCCCTGCCAGATCGCGCGCAGGATCTGGTTCAGAAGTTCAGCCGGGGTATAGCCCCGCAGTTTGTTCAACTGGGCCTCCTCGCCGACGAAGCAGATGGACAAGAAGCGCTGTTTGTACCAGAGAGCCAACGCCCGCTTGCGCCTGCCGGCCAGTTTGCCTGGATCGCGCACGTTGCTGGTGCGCAGTTCGGGCACGAGGAGCGGCTGGGGCTCCAGGATGCCCTGTAGGACGTTCAGCAGGCCCTGGCTGTGCACGCGGGCGACGCGGTGCTCAATGTACCTGGGCAATCAAGCCTGGCCGGGCGATGCGCCACCCAGTGGGCGTGCGCTCGATGCCCAAGCGCTCCCGTGCACGCGCGGCCACCGTTTCGATCTCCTGCCGGAAGGCCTCATCTCCGGCCAGGAACAGGCCATCCGCCATGACCTCCAACGCCAGCCCGTTCGCCTGGCTCACCATGTGCCGGAACTGCTCCGCTCCATAGACCACCGGCTGCACTGCCCCTGATGGATCACAGGCAACTACCCGATCGTACCCTGCGAAGGGAGAGGGAGGGGATTCGGCCAGTACCACGCACACGTCGGCGTCGCTATGCTGGTGGTAGTCACCGCGGGCCAGGGAGCCGAAGAGGATGAGAGCCAGGGGATGCAGTTCCCGCGCGGCTCGTTCGACGAAACGTCCCACGGCCTCGACGTGCGCATAGTTCCTAAAGCCGGGGGCCAACGAATCCCAGGATGCTTTCCGCAAGTCTCACTGCCTCCTCGGCCGTGGATTGGTCGTAATAATCCATCGGGGCGCCGGCCGCAAACCCATTCGGATAGCGGGTTGGGATGCGGAATCACTATACTCTGGTTGTCTTTGCCTGTCAAGCCTGTTCACGCCTCGACAATATAGCGCCCGTTGCCGGTCACGTACCCCTTGCCGACGTGCAACCATTGACCCAGCCACAGGGCCGGCAACAGCGGCCGCAGGTCGTCGCCCGCGTACCACGCCTGCCCGATGAATCCCTCTACCTCATACTGGCCCGCCTGCTGGGACTTACGGGAGTAGCCGGTCCAGAAGGTCTCGTGGTGCTCCAGGCGCACCGTCTCCGCCAGGTCCAGCAGCGGGCCGTACTCAGCCTGTGGCCACTCGCCCGCGCCGTGTACCTGGCTGAGGATGCGCAGCCGCCGCACGACCGCCCGCATCACGGCACTGAACTCGGGTACCTCCACCCATACCCCCCGCTCCTTGATCTTGACCGGGCTCAGGTAGCGTATGCTCAGTGCGCGGAGCGGCCCGTTCCAGGCCTGTGCCCAGCGCTAGTCGTTCGTTCTGCTCTCGTGCCGCCCCAACGTGCGCATCTTGTCAAGGTCGATCACCGGCGCATGGGCGGTCCGGTCCGCATACCAATTGTAGATGCGCACCCGGGCAGTTGAGGCAGCGTCTGCCACTCGGTGGAAGACAAACCCAGGTTATCCAACAGCGTCGTCACCTGATCGGGAAATGACTACGCGTGGTCGAACTGCGCTGGCACGTCAATGACCCGCCCGACGGCCTGGCCGCTCAATGCTTCGATCCGGGCCAGGTGCTCGGCGGTCAGGGGATGGGAGAAGTTGAGCACGATCATAACTGTGCAATCAGACCTGGTCGAGCGATGCACCATCCCATAGGTGTGCGCTCGATGCTCAACGGCGCACTATTGATTACACACTAACCGAGACAACGTATTCTGTCAGGGCAGGACGGCGTTCACGTGCACGCTTGGCAATCCCTATCAGTTCACGTACCGTCGTGATGAGTTCGTCCACCGTTTCTGGCGTGAAGGACGCCTCACCACTTTCCGGGCATACCCAGGCGTAGACATTCGGCACGCGAATCGTGACGCCTTCGTCACTATACTCAAAGGTAGTCGGACGCCATTCTTTCTTTACTTGGTGCTCACCACAAATAGGAATAGGTTCACTTGTCATGTGCTTACGCTCAAAGCCTTCTTTCAGAGCGTGGTACACCGCGTGGCTTTTGACGAGATAGTGCCCCGCCTGTACCCGTTCGCGGACGAGCTCGATGTTCATCCAAGAATGACCTTTGTGTGTGCAGTTATTCGCAAGTCGTTGTTCGCTCCGACAGAGCTATTATAGCACCGAGGCCTTTGACTTTCAAATGGCCTGCATCTGGGGGTTTCGAAGCAGAACATCTATATCGGGAGCCCCCATATATACTGGTCTCGTACCGCCGTACCGCCATATGTAAGGGGTATTGCGTAGGGTTGATTTTGGCGGACCATCCATCAACCCAGAGCGCTGTATAGCCAACCGCCAGGAACAAGGGTTAGCGGTTGGGGTTGATGGCACATATAGGGGTTGACGGTTCCGTTCTGCTTCGTTTCCCCATCTGGGGGAAACAAAGCAGAACGTCTATGTCGGGAGCCCCCATATATACTGGTTACGTACCGCCGTATCTCCTGGCTGACTTATCGTCACGGAGAGCAAGCCGCTTATTGGACTACTCCCCCATATCTGGGTGAAAAGTGGCGGTCCGTTCCATATCTGGGGGATGCTTTCGCCCAATCGCGGCCTGATGTGACGGTTAGTCATTCAGGGGGTGTGGACGAGCGCCATGACCGTCAGGAGCAGCGGGTTGGGCGCCAGCCGCCACAGGTCAGACCGCTGCACCGCCTCCCGCAGCCGCCGGGCCAGGCCGTCGGCATCTTCCGCCTTCACCATCCCCAAGCGGGCCAACTCGACGTACCAGGCCCCGATGAAGTGGTCGACCTTCTCCACGCCAAATGAAGCCAGCTCGAAGGCCGGGAAGCCAGTCAGCCGGCAGATCGGATCCTGGTAGGAGAGGGTGCGGCAGGTGACCACCACACGGCTTCTCGGGTAGCGGTTGGCGAAGGCGGCCACGGCGCGGCTTCACTGGCATCCCTTGATGGCGAGCGGGCTAAGTCGCGCAGGACGACGGAGATGGGCACGGCGCCCCACTCTTTCTCCGGCCAGCCGGGGAGTCGAATCTGTCGTTCGACCTCCATCCCCAGGCCCTGGGCGGCCAGGCAGAACGCCAGGTAGCTGACGAAAGTGGACTTGCCAGAGCCGGGGTCGCCCAGGATGACCAGGCGACGGTTGCTGATCGTCGCCTCCAGAACGCCGAGAGGGCGGGTTTCACGTTCCTCGAGCCGGGCGCGCCGTTCCCGCTCCTTCTTCTCCTTCTCGGTGAGGGGCACCTGCGTCTTCGTGTCGAGGTCCACGTAGATCTGGGCCAGTTCCAGGCGCTGCTGACTGCCAGTGGGGTCGCTGGCCCCCACGTCCACCCCGCGCAGGGGCAGGTGGCGGCAGGCGGAGACCAGCACCTGGCGGTAAATACCCAACGCCTCAGCAGGGTCCCGGGGAGGCGAGCCGACGTAGACGTTGCCCTGGACGTTGCCGCCCACCGCCACGCCGCCTGCCCCGGCTAACACCGCCCCCGGGCCCTGGGCGATGGCACCAGCCTCTTCCAGGTGCGCTCTCTGCTGGGGACTACCTCCTGCAGCGTGCCACATTTCCAGCAGAAACGAGCCTCATCGGGCAATTCGGTCCCACACTGGATACAACGCTTCACCGTCCACCTCCTGCGTATACCGGCATGCGCGCTCTCACGAGCAGTGCCCTGAGCAGCAGCGGGCCCGCTTGATCCCCACCCCTAGTGATGGCGCAGGATGAGGGGCAGAACCATCTGGTGTGTCGGCCCGAATAGGCCAAACAGACTCAGGTGGCAGGTGGGCACACTGAGCACGCGGTTGGCTAAATCACGGTTGTAGGCCGAGCGAGGGTCACAGGTGTTGGTGGCATCCTCCCATCCATCGTCCATCCGCCACCACAGAGCCAATTGGCCCTCGTCGCTGACCACGCGTACGTCCTGAGCACTATAGTGAATAGTGACGGTCACCGGCTTGCCGAAGTTGAGACCGGACAACAGGTGACCATCCCGGAAGGCCCCAATCTCAAAGGCGTGTCCGGCAAAGGCAAAACCGGCGCCGCCCTGAGCCAGCGTCGGAGTCAGGATCAGCGTCGTGGTTTCGGTCACCACCCCGGCGGGGAAGCACAACGTGGTGGTCAGCCCCTGAGTGTCCGTGTAGGTCAGGTAGACCGGTGGGATGTCTGTTCCGGGCGATAGCGTAGTTGAGACCGGGCCGGGCAGAATGACAAAGTTCTGGCCGGCAGCATCCGGCGGCACGCTGGCCGTGCGCGAGGCGGGTATGAAGGTGTAACCGCTCTTGCCGGGCGTCAGTGTGTAGGTGCCAGTAGTCACACCCGTGATGATATAGTCCCCATTGGCGTCCGTGGTGGCGGACCTGCCTGCGCTGGCAGAGACTGTGACGCCAGAGATGGGATTGGCGCTGCCATCGCGCACATGGCCGGTGATGGAGTAACCCGTGTAGCGCAAGATCAACAGGCCGCCCCACCCAGCAGCGACGTAGGCGTAGCCCCCGGCCACGGCCACGCCCTCGGCATACACATCCTCCGGCATCTCATAGAAGCCCACCTCGGTCGGGTTAGCGGGCGCGGAGGCACCCACTACCCGCAGTCCAGCCTCATAATCGGCGACGTAGACGTAGCCCCTGGTGACAGCCACGCCCAAAGCAGACCCCGGCGTGTCGTAGAAGCCCGCCTCCGTTGGGTTGGCAGGCACGGAGACGCCCACCACCCGCAGTCCAGCATCCCCATCGGCGAGGTAGGCATAGCCGCCGGCGACGGCCACGTCCTCGGCATCCCCCGGTGTGTCGTAGAAGCCCACCTCCGTCGGGTTGGCAGGCGCCGAGACATCCACCACCCGCAGACCAGCACCCCCATCAGCGATGTAGGCATAGCTCCCGGCGACAGCCACGTCCTCAGCATACCCCGGCGTGTCATAGAAGCCCACCTCCCTTGGATGGGCCGGATCGGAGACATCCACCACCCGCAGGCCAGCATCCCCAGCGGCGACGTAGGCGTTGCCCCCGGCCACGGCCACGCCTCTGGCCAACCCAGGCGTGTCGTAAAAGCCCACCTTCGTTGGGTTGGCGGGATCGGAGACGTCCACCACGCGCAAGCCTATGCCTATCCAACCACTTTCGGTGACGTAGGCGTAGCCCCCGGCCACGACCACGCCCCTGGCCGGATCCAGTGTGTCGCAGAAGCCCACCTCCGTCGGGTTGGCGGGGTCGGAGATGTCCACCACCTGCAGGCCAGACCCAGCGGCAACGTAGGCATAGCCCCTGGCCACGGCCACGCCCTCGGCATACCCCGGCGTGTCGTGGAAGCCCACCTCCGTCGGGTTGGTTGGATCGGAGACATTTACCACCCGCAGGCCTAGGCCTAAGCCTGCCCAACCTTCAGTGACGTAAGCGTAACCTCCGCCCACAGCCACGGCCTCGGCATTCCCCAAGCTGCAGAAGCCCACCTTCGTCGGGTTGGTGGGCGTGGAGACGCTCACCACCAGCAGGCCACCGCCTACCAACTGGTAGCCCACCGCATAAGGACCATGGGCGACATAGGCGTAGCCCCTGGCCACGGCCACGTCTTGGGCCGACCCCGGCGTGCCGTAGGAACCCACCTCAGTCGGGTTGGTTGGATCGGAGACGTCCACCACCCGCAGACCAGCATCTCCAGCGGCGACGTAGGCGTAGCCCCCGGCCACGGCCACGTCCATGGCATACCCCGGCGTGTCGCAGAAGTCCACCTCCCTTGGATGGGCCGGATCGGAGACATCCACTACCCGCAGGCCAGCATCCCCAGCGGCGACGTAGGCGTGGTCCCCGACGACGGCCACGCCCTCGGCATACCCCGGCGTGTTGTAGAAGCCCACCTCCCTTGGATGGGCCGGATCGGAGACATCCACTACCCGCAGGCCAGCCTCATAACCAGCGACGTAGGCGTTGCCCCCGGCCACGGCCACGCCCCTGGCCAACCCAGGCGTGTCGTAAAAGCCCGCCTCCGTTGGGTTGGCAGGCACGGAGACGCCCACCACCCGCAGTCCAGCATCCCCATCGGCGAGGTAGGCATAGCCGCCGGCCACGGCCACGCCTCGCACGATGTCTGGCAGCGGGACCGTCTCGCCTACTACGGTTGGCGAGGCTGGGTTAGAGATATTAAGGATGGTCAGCCCCAGCCCCTCGCCAATATAGGCATAATCCCCCTGCACGGCCACGGCGTAGGTGACGCCACCAATATGACCCACAGCTTTCACGTTTTCGGCGTCAGCGGTGGAGAACAGCGGACGGGCAGGATTTAACGGATCATGGCCCTGGCCATCAAGGTAATCCGCTTCAGTCCTGGTGATCTGTGTTCTTGACGACGCGGCGGCTGTGGGTGCGCCGGGCACCAAGGTCAGAACCGACAACGCCGCAATTATCAAGCGGGATATCTTTGCGCGTGTCAACATCTTTCGCCCCCTCCTGACGTAAACTCGGACGTAGAAATGCATCACTGCCACGATGCTTCTACCTCCTACCCGATTCGCTCTGCCTCGCGGTCAGCCGCCGCCAGGATGCGGTCCAGCTCGGCCAGAACTCCTTCGGTAGAGGCCTGGGATGGTCTGGTCACAGTCCGCGATGGTGCCCGCCAGATTGCCTTGGGCGCCCCCCCTCCCCCTACCACGCTTTGCGCTTTGTGACCGTCAGAGGCAGGGGTCTGGATATCGGGGCTGTCACGAACCAGGGGTCGGCGTCGGCAGGAACCCCGTTGGTGCACTGGTACGTATGACCATGGGCAGGTATAACTTGACAATCTCACCTGTCAGTTGGATGTCCAGATAACTGAGGTACCCACGGTCTCTGCCACGCACCGCCAGCAGGTTAGTACCCACGGTCAGAACCTCACCCGGGACAGCAAAAACGAAACTATCACGGGTCGCGCAATCTTCGTGAACGCGAAGCCCTCCAGAGATATCGTGCCCGTTGATAAAGACTTGTATGTCATTGTCAATGGCAACGCCCACCTTCAAGGTATTAGACCCAGAGAGGAGGGTGAACTGTTTCCTCAGAAGAATATCTGTATTCAGTGGCCATGTCGTTCGCACATCCGTCGAGTTATTGAGTGGGCAATCCCCAGACGGTATACCAAAACCAGCATCGCCGGTGGAAAACTCCAAGTCATCGAAGCCTGGCTGTTCGAAACCCTCTTCCTCGCCATGGGACACTACTTTGTACAAGTACTCTATGTCACCATAGGGAATGATGGTGGTTATCGTGGATGTTGACCTCAGTTTACCTCCTTCCCGCAACTCTGCTATGGAGGCGTCAGAACTGTAGTCGCCACTACTCTCCCCCAGCGAGGTACTGTAAAGCCGGTGAGAGGCACCAACCTGGTGCGATTGGGCCACCGAAGGTCGCACCCCACCCGATATTGGCAAAACGACGAATACAATGAGGCTTAGCAGGGCAAACAGTCGCACTTTCATTTCCACTCCTTCAGTTGTGTGATGGGCAAGTTGTGCCCAAACGTCCAGGCGTTCGCGAAGGCCCACCACAGGCAAGGTTAAGACACAGCGGTGAAGAGAGCGAAGCCGCAACTGCTCTGGTACACAAACAGGCTGGCCTATCGCCCTAATCACCCAACAGGAGTTCCCTCACCCGATACGGCTCTCTGCACACCACGAACGCCCATCGTCCGAACTCCCCATGGTGATTCACCGCCCGCACCCAGCGCCTGGCCGCCGCCTCTTTCTGCCGGTCCTGCTCCGTCTCAAAGCCCTTCACCTCCAGGACTACCTTGCGCTCCTGCCCATCTCCGTGACGCAGCCGGACCAGGTAATCGGGCCGGTACTCGTGCCGCGCCCCCAGCCACTCGTAGGGCATGGTGAAATCCAGATGGTCGTTGCGGGCATAGGCGATGACCTCGGGCATCCGCTCCAGTTGGTAGGCCACGCTGTGCTCCCACTTGGGCGCATCCAGGACCACGTGGCTGATGTGGCTCTTGGTGGTTCCCACCGTCGGGCGAACGGTGCGGAAGAGCACCTCCGCCGTCGAGCCGAGGGGCCGAAACCGCTCGATGACCGGCAGCGTCGGCGGCTCCCCTGCCTGGGTGTCGGGCTCGATGGCCTCGGTCAGCCGCTCGACGATGCGCTGCTTGTACTTGAGCAGCGCGATCTCTTCCAGGGGCGCGTCACCCAGGACCACCACCCGTTCCTCGACGTACTCCCAGACGATGGCGAGCACCTGGGGGAACAGGGTGTGGCGTGCACTCCAATCGTCCCGCTTGTCTTTCAGCCGGCGCGTCAGTTCCGCCGCCATTTCAAACACGGTCGCCTGCAGCCGTTTCTCGCGGTGGAAGGGGTTGCGGTCGTGGAGCACCTCCTGGCCTGGGCCGAGGCGGTCGGGACGTCCAATGCGGTAGCCCGCAGCCGGCTTGACGACCACCTCCGTCGGCTCGTTGAAGGGGGCGACGCACAAGAAAGGCAGCCCCTCGAGGTTCACCCGAATGCGCTGGTGCACGTCGGAGACGTACGTCTCGACCCGTGGAAAGGTGATCTCCAGATGCTGGCGCTCCGCCAGCGCCAGCACCAGCGTGGAGACCTTTTGCACCTCGGCGTGGCTGACGGGTTTCTTCTTGACGGGGATCACCTCAAACGGCACGCCGTACACGTCCACGTATTCGGGCGCGCTGAAATCGTCATAGTTCATCCGGCGCAGGCCGCGCCCCACCACCTGCTCGCACAGAAGTTGTGACGTGAAGGCACGCAGGCCCAGGATCTGCGTCACGTTCTGGGCGTCCCAGCCCTCGGTGAGCATGCCCACCGACACCACGCAGCGGATGTGCCTGCCGGGCGGATCCCCTTCGCCTTCCCACTCCGTCTTGCCCACCGTGTCCACCGTCTTGCGCAACCGCTCGGCGATCTCTTGGCGGGTCTCCCCTTCGACGGCGCTCTCCGCTTCCTTGAGCAGTTTGGTGTCAATGCGCAGCGTCACCTGCTGGCCGCCCCGGTTCTCCAGTTCCGGCAGCACGTTTCCCCGCGCGATGTGTTCGTCCACCAGCCCGGCCAGGCCTGTGTTGTCGCACACCACGATGAGGGCCGGCGGCACGGGGGAGCCGGCCTGCTGAAACGCCTCGAACGTCTTCTCCCACTCGGAGACCAGCGTCGCCAGCGCGCCCTCGGCCTCCCGCAGCACCGATTCCGGCTTGGCCCGGCGGCGGGCCGTCTGCCGCTCCGAGGAGGGCAACTGCTGGTTGATGTGCTCCCACAGGCGAAAGTACTTGGGGATGAGGGCGCCGGTGTTGTCGTCCACCGGCACGCGGGGAATCTTGACGATGCCGCACTCGATGGCGTCCACCAGCCCAAAGTCAGAGACGATCCAGGGGAACGGCGCCCCCTCGTCGTACCCGGTGCCCTTGATGTAAAAGGGGGTGGCGGAGAAATCGGCGCACAGGTTGATACCGCGCACGGCGTTGATCCTGTCCAGGCCACTGATCCAGACGGTGGCCGCGCGGAATTCTTCTTCGAGCAGGTCGCGCTCCTCCCTGCGCAACTGCTTCAGTTCTTCGGGCGACAGCGGTTGGGCCGGGCGATAGGCGTGATGGGCCTCGTCGTTGATGACCAGGACGTTCTGCTTGTTCCCCAACTCTTTGAGCGCGCGGCGGCAAAAGGCTGCGTCACTCTCTGCCCCGCGCTGGAGCACGCTGCGCGAGCGGGCGTCGTCCCTGGGCTGGAAGGCGTGCCAGTTGGTGATCTCGAAGCGGCCCTGCTGCAGCCGCTCCAATAGACCCGGCGGCACCAGGTCGAAGCGCTGGTAATAGTTGCCCGGCCTCCATGGCAGGAGCACCTGCAGCCGCTCGCGGATGGTGAGGTTGGGGCACACGAGCAGGGCCGCGTCGGAAAAGCGGCGGTCCTGCGGGTTGGCCAGCTTGTTGAGCACCTGCCAGGCGATGACCATGCCCATCACCACCGTCTTGCCGGAACCTGTGGCCATCTTGACCGCGTAGCGCGCGAGCGCCTGGTAGCCTTTGGCGATGCTCTCTGGATCGTTGGGCTCATCTCTCGGGACGAAGATGCCCTGCCGCTCGGCCGGCGAACCTTCCACCAGCCAGATGAGCGTTTCGGCGGCCTCGCGCTGGCAGAAGAAGAGCCTGCGCTCGCGGTCGGGGTCGCGCCAGTGGTCGAGCAAGCGCCGGGTGAGCGCGGTCACGCCGGGATAGCCCTTTTCCCGCCAGCCCTTTACTCGCTCGCGGATCAGGTTGACCGTTTCGAGCGGCACAAACTCCTCCTCCAACAGGGAGAGTTGAGGCCCGCGTGTGCGGGGCTTCAGGTAATAGCCGGCTGGCCGACGTCCTGCGGCCAGCACGGGTTGTCCCTCCTGATAGTCCCAATAGCAGGTGGGCTCTTCAAAGGGCGAGTTGATGATAGGGTTGTCAACCAGCATGACAGATCACCTCCCACGATACTATTCCGCTAACCCGTATCGCCCCCGGTAAGCAGGCTGATCACGTTACACCTTCCACTGCTGGAAGGATGCCTCCACCATCGCCACCGCCAGGGCCGCCAGAGCCAGCAGGAGCAGCAACTGCAGCGGCAGCGGCACTGAGACTTTCAACTGGTCGGCAAGCAGGTCGCTGAGCACAGCAAAGGCCAGGGCAGCCAATGCCAGTCCGCCAGCACGCGCGAGCCACCGGACAGCACGCCGCCAGGCCGGGACGGGCGGGACAGGCAGGAGCGGATCTGGGGCGCGGGCGGTGGCTGCTTCCAGGACGACCAGACGGTTGGCGACGTTTTCCAGAATGTCCCATTCCCCGCGCCGCCGCAGCGCGGCCACCGCCTGTCTGGCGCGGGGAATGGAGTCCAGTGCACTGGGAATCCGCTCCAGGGCTTGGGCTGCGGCCCAGCGCACATACGGGTCGCGGTCCTCAAGCACCTGGAGTAGCACAGGGACAGCCTGCGGGCCGCCGATCTTATCCAGGGCTTCGCTTGCGGCCCGGCGCACATCCAAGTCACGGTCCTTGAGTGCTCGGAGGAGGGCAGGGATGGCCTGTGGGTCATCTGTTTGCCCCAGGGCTTGGGCTGCGGCCCGGCGCACACTCCAGTCGCCATCTCCGACCGCCCGGAGCAGGTCGGGGACAGCCTGTGGGTCACCGATCTGTCCCAGGGCCTGGGCTGCGGCCCGGCGCATATCTGGGTCACTATCCCCGAGCGCCCGGAGCAGGGCAGGAACAACCTGCGGGCCGCCCATCTGCCCCAGAGCTTCGGCTACAGCCAGGCGCACACCCCAGTCGCTGCCCCCAAGCGCCCAGAGTAAGGCGGGAACAGCCTGCGGGTCGCCAATCTGCCCCAGAGCTTCGACTGCAGCCCTACGCACCCAATCGCTGCTATCCCTAAGCGTCTGGAGCAAGGCAGAAACGGCCTGCGGGTCGCCAATCTGCCCCAGAGCTTCGGCTGCAGCCCAGCGTACATAGGAGTCGCCATTCTCGAGCGCCCGGAGCAAGACAGGAACAGCCTGCGGTTCGCCCATCAGCCTCAGAGCCTTGGCTGCGGCCTGACGCACATCCACGTAAGGACTCCCGAGTGCCCGGAGCAAGACGGGAATAGCCTGCGGGTCATCTATCTGCCCCAAGGCTTGGGCTGCGGCCTCGCGCACATTCGAGTTGCCATCCTGGAGCGCTTCGAGCAGGGGGGGCACGGCCTGTGGGTCATCTATCTGCCCCAAGGCTTGGGCTGCGGCCTCGCGCACATTCGAGTCGCCATCCTGGAGCGCTTCGAGCAGGGGGGGCACGGCCTGTGGGTCATCTATCTGTCCCAAGGCTTGCGCTGCGGCCCGGCGCACACCCGACTCGCTATCCTCGAGTGCCAAGAGCAGCGCGGAGACGGCCTGCAGGTCGCCCGTTTGCCCCAGGGCTTCGGCTGCGACCTCACGCACATACGGGTCGCTATTTCCGAGCGCCCCAAGCAGGGCAGGCACAACCTGCGGGTCGCCCATGTGCCTCAGTGCTTCGACTGCGGCCTCGCGTACAAACCACTCGCTATCATCCAGCGCCATGAGCAGGGCAGGGATGGCCCGCGGATTTCCCGTCTCCCCGAGGGCTTCGGCTGCAGCCTTGCGTGTCCAATCGTCGCTATCCTTAAATGCCTGGAGCAAGGCAGAGATCGCCGGTCGGCCGACCTGCGCCAGGGCCGTGAAAGCCACCTCCCTTGTCCACCACTTGGAGAACTGACTGCGGCCGATCTTCTCCAGCCAGTTGAGTACGCGTTGTGCCAGCCTGGCGTCCAGGTCTGGCCGCTCGCCCAGGACCGCCGCCGCCAGCCGCAGGTCGTGGCGCAGGTGGCGCTCGTAGCGGCTGCGGGCGGCCAGGATGCGGCGCACCAGGCCCGCCAGTCCGCCGGCGTCCAGCAGGCTGGCCAGTAGCAAAACCGGCTCACGCCAGGCATAGTGGTGCAGGCGCGGGCGCAGGAAGGCCCAGGGCCGGCGGGGCTCCTGTTTCCAGGCGCGCTCCAGCGCCCAGGCGGCGGCATATTCCTCGAAGGTCAGATGGCGGAAGGCCAGGTAATCCTCGCCATCCAGGTGCCAGGTGGCGAGCAGCCCGGCCTCCTGCCAGAAACCAATTGCGGCCTCGGCAATCGCGGATAGGTCGGTCACGGCTGCCTGCGCCCACTCACAGTTGTGCCGCAGGTAACCGGCCAGCGCCGTGCTCAAGGTGTGGCCGTTCGGCGCACCTTGCGGCCGGCCGCCGTAATAGGCCAGGTGCAGCGCCCAGCCCAGGTAGTAGAAGCAGTCCAACGCCGCCCGGCGGGCAGGGGCACCACTCAGCAGGCCGAGCACAAAGGCCGGCTCGCCACCCACGCCCTCCCTGGGTCGGCGCCAGGCCTCCCAGGAATCGAGCAGTTCTTCCACGTAGCGCCGGTACAGTTCGGCGCGGTCAGCAGGGAGTTCCCGCTGCGGGTCTTCTCCGGCCAGCACCGCCAGGAAAGTGAGTAGCAGCGGGCTGCGGGCGAGCGGCTGCAAATGCGGGTGGGCCTGCAACTGCGCTTCCAGCCAGTCAGCGCGCTGTGCCATCCACTCCGGCCCCGCAGTGCGCGCCTCGGCCAGCAGCGCGAACCAGCGGCGCAGGAAATCGTCGGCGTTCTCGGGCGTGAGCGGCAGCACCTCGAACTCGGGCAGCGACCCCGGCGGGGGGACGTACCCCAGCGGGCGGGAGGTGACCACCAGGCGGCCCTTCAACTGGCCTACCTGCCCGGCGGCCTGTCTGCTCCAGCCACGCGCTTCGTCCAGTGCGTCCACCAGCCACAGTACACGCCCGGCCTCGATTTCGACCTCCAGCGCACGGTGCAAGCCAGTGTCGCCCCCCGCCTCCCGCCGCAGGGCGAACTCGCAGAGCGAGAGCATGCTGTTGCCAGCCAGCGCGGTGGCATAGTCGCGCAGCGAGGCCAGGATGGGCAGCGGACCGCGCGCGTCTTCGGCCGCGCGGCGTGCCAGGAAGTGCAGCAGTGTGGATTTGCCCGAGCCGGGCGCGCCGAGCATGACCAGCCGCAGGTGCTTCTCCAGCGCCTCCTGCGGGTCCACCGGCTCGGGGCGCTCGCCGGCCTGGTAGACCTGGCCGCGCCGGTAAAAGTACTCGCCCAACAGCCGCAACGTCCCCAGAACTTCTCGGGATGGGCCGCCTGTTCGCCGGGCTTCGATCTGCGCTTCCAGGCCACGGCGCTCTTCGGTCTCCTGCTGACGCCGGCGTTTCTCTTCGACGGCCTGCAGGCGGATGTACACCCGGTCGAGCGGGAGGCGCATTTTCACCCGCCGGCCGGAGCGGTCGCTCGGCAGGGGGATGCCTTCCAGGTTGACGTACTGCGTACGCTCCAGGACACCCCGGCGATAGGCTTCCAGGCAGGCCGGGTCGTAGCCGGGCGGCAGCAGGCACAACTCGGACCGCAGTCTCTGGAGCGTCTCGGCGGCAGTGGCGTAGGCGATCCGCAGTGCCGGAGCGGGGGGCCGGCGGGCGACGTCTTCGTAGCCGGTGACCATGCCGACCACGCGGTCGTTCTCGCGGTCGAGCACCGGCCCACCGCTCAGGCCGCGGTCCACTTCGACACCCTGGATCTGCAGGAGCGGCAGAGTGTGGCCCGGCACCTGCACCAGCCCACCCACCTGGCCCTGCCCCCAGCGTTCCGCGACGCTCCCGCCTTCCGGGTAGCCGAGGGCCAGGAAGTCGTGCCCGCCGCTTTGCGCAGAAAATCCCAGCGCGACGGGCTGGCCTTCACACGTATCCAGTTCCATAAAGGCAACGTCGTCGCCGGAGGGGTTCTTATCGTGCTGGCACGGCGACCAACCTTCGGCGAGCACGCGGGCGGCCTGCGGCTGGCCGGCGCGGTGGAAGCGCACCCTGACCGCCTGCCCCGGCCCGCTCCCTGCGGCCTCGACCACGTGGGCGCACGTCACGGCCAGCCGCCCGGCGACGAGGAACCCCGCGCCGGTGGTGTTGCCATCCGCGTCGAGAATGCGCATGACGCTCGCTTCGAGAGCCTGGGGCACGGATCTCTCCTCTCCTGGCTGGTCGTGGATCGCCTACCCTTGCGGGCAGGTTTCAGGGCTGCCTGTAATCGCTCATTTCCTGGCCTGTTCGTATGTAGTACGATCTAACGCCATCACCCGCACCACCTCGTTCCCCCGAAAGTCAATCACCTTCACGGCGATGCGGTCGTGCTCGCCCGCCTCGAAGGGGAACGAAACCGTGCCGCGCATCTGCTCAAACGCCTCCGGGTCAATCTGGGCCTTCAGCGCCCGCTGCAGTTTGTCCCACGCCTTCTCGTCGCCCGGGAAGAAAGCCTGGCAAATGTGGAACGTCCGGCCGTCGTAGTCCGTGTCCAGGAACCAGGCGGCCACGTCCTTGCCCCGCGTGCTGTGCACCTCCCCCGTCAGCGGGTCGTAGACGTCCACGCCGCGCAACTCGACGGTGTACAACTCCCCTCGCCCGCTTGCGGGAGGGGAGACGGGGTTGAGGGCCACGTCCGGCTGCCCAAAGACGGAAAAGATCTGGCTGGCGCGGGTGGTCTTGAGCAGGTCGCCCACCAGCACGTCGGGCGCGACGTTGGCAAAGTGCACCTGCAAGCCCGCCACCGGCGCTTTCTGGAGCAGCGCATGGGCCTCCGGGTCGAAACTGAAGCCGGCGAAGAGCAGCACCTGGTAGCCGTTGAGACGGGCGGTGGGGATGGCCTCCTGCACCTGGAAGGCGGTCACGGGGCCGTGCTGCGGCCCGAAACTGATGGCGACTCTGTGTGCCTTGCCGTTCTGCTCCGTCTCCGCCTCGGCGTGGAGGTAGCCCAGGTTGAGCGCGCGCAGACTTCGCAACTCCATCCGCTTGCCGCCGGGGAAGAGGACACTGCCTTGCTGCTGGAGCAGGCCGACCATGTCGGCCAGATAGTTGCCACCCCGATCGCTCACCCGGGCGCGGGCTTCCTGCTCTTCAAACTGGGGGATCGGCGCCTGCGTCGGGTCTTCCACGGCGGGCACCGGGATGGCCTCCACGGTGAAGGGGCCGGAGACGCGCACCACGCCGCGTTTCACGCTGGGCCGGTCGTAGAGCGTCTCCTGCGGTGCGTTGCGCTGGATGCTGGCGTCTATCTCTTGCCGCTTCCTGCGCTTGAGCGCCCAGAAGCGGTCGTGGGATTCCCTGGCCTCCTCCGGCCAGGGCGAATGGCCGTCCGCCCCCACATCCCGCGGCGCCTCCCACTCTTTCCACTCTTTGCCCAGTGCCCGGTTCAGGTCCGCCAGCGCCTGGTCAATCTGAGGCTGGTACCTGGCGGCGATGGCGCCAATCTCAGCGTTGTGGGCGATGCTCTCCAGCGTGGTGTGGGGGGCGGTCTGGTAGATGAAGCCGCCGGCCGGGCCGCGCTCGGGCTCTCTGAGTTCGTAGTAGTCGAAGCGGGCGGTCAGCAGCCGCTGGCGGGCGATGGCCAGCGCCACGCGGGAGGTGTCGCAGGTGATCCAGCGCCGTCCCCACTTCTCAGCACATTGGGCGGTGGTGCCACTGCCGCAGGTTGAATCAAAGACCAGGTCGCCGGGGTCGGTTGTCATCAGGATGCAGCGAGCAACAACCTCATCATTTGTCTGCACTGCATATCTCTTGTCCTGAGGTCCCACAGTGTCTGTCCAAGGTGAAGTGAGCGCTGTCACAGGGTAGTCATCAAAGAAAAGAACGTAGTTGAGCAGCTCCCCTTTTGGTTGCAAGCGTAGGGCATGCCTGAGGGATGGCATATTACCGGTACCCCAGCCCCCCTTAGGTGGTTTATGAGCTTTACCTTCAAACTCAAAGTCAAACTGACCACTCGGATTTATCCCAGAAGGTTCCAATGACTTCAGGCGATAGATACGGGCATCTGGCGGGAGCAGATTTGGATTCCCTATTTGATCCTTGGTCATCTTGTGGCGATTACCACCAGGGAGTTCATACCACGACCAATCGCTATCTGGTGTTGGTACTTTTGGCAGAAAGAGTCCTCGATACTTGGTACTCTCTTTGGCTTTTGCATACCAGAGGATAAAGTCATACATTTGCTCTAACAATACTGTCCCAAGGGGCATAGTCTTCTTGCGGAATGGGATAACGGAGACAAAGTTCTCCCGCCCGAACACCTCGTCCAGCAGGCCGCGCACCAGGTGCAGGTTCTCATCGCTGATCTGCACAAAGATGGAGCCACTCTCGCTGAGCAGCTCGCGGGCCAGCAGCAGGCGGTCGCGCAGGTAGGTCAGGTAGGAGTGGATACCCAGTTTCCAGGTGTCGCGGTAGGCCTTGATCTGCTCTGGCTCGCGGGTCAGGTCTGCGTCCTGGTCCTTCACGTCGCGGCGGTCAATGCGCGGCTGGAAATTGCTGGCGTACTTGATGCCGTAGGGCGGGTCCACGTAGATCATCTGCACCTTGCCTGCCAGCCCCTCCTTGACCAGCAGCGAGTTCATCACCAGCAGGCTATCGCCCAGGATCAGCCGGTTGGCCCAGTTCACGTCGTGCTTGTAGAACTCGATCTGCTGGTCGGCGGGCAGGGGTGTCTCGCCGAAGAGGGAGAGTTGCACCGGCTCCGGGCGGCGCACGGCCTTCAGCATGGCCTGGGTCGAGATGCGCTCGTGGACGTGGAGCGAGACCAGGTCTACTTCAAAACTGGTATGCTCCGCCTTGCCGGCCCAAACCAACTGGGGGTCCAGGTGCGGGTCGTAGGCGTAGGGGGTCGCCTGGCGCTCCCGCACTTCGTAGGTGGGCGCGATGCCGGCGGGCGGGTTGTTCTTGCGCCGGGCGTCGGTGTGCCGAAAGTCCTGCACGCCGTTCGGCGTGGCCGTCTGACTTCTCTTACGCGCCATATTGCCTCCAGAGTGGACAACTCCTGCAAGGAAACGCCCGCCTTAACCTGGACGGCGGGCGGGCGTTGTACCACAATCGTCAGCACCAGGGCACACCTGCCGGCCTGGTCACTGCCTCGGGCTGGGCTGAACCGCGAGGCTATTTCTATTGCATTGTGCTGATAGTATAGTACAACTTGCGCAGAAGTCAAAGCCAACAGCCCACGCAACCCAATAAACGCGAAACCGCCCTAACCGTACGGGTTAGAGCAGTCATTCCTCGTCACCCATTCGTGATTGGCATGCCCCCTCCTCGTCGCTGACAAGCGGCTGCACCACGTGGGATTCCACCAGTATCTCCTCCAGCAGCCCGCAGGGTTCCTCGGATGTGGGCTTGCTTTCTGTACTCGCATCCATCTGCAGATCGACGGATAAGGGACCACCAGAGGGACTGCCCCGCTGGTCCATCCCAATCCGCTCCAAGTTCTGCCGCAGAACCTCCCAGCTCATCCCGGCGATCAACATGAAAAACGACGCTCCCAGCTGCTCCAGGAGCGTCGTTTCAGCGCTTCTCTGTATGGCTTCGTCCGTTCTCGCTCATCCACAGCACTACTCGCTTGTCCCCGATGCACTCACCGACGCTCAGTATCTCCTCGGTCGCTCACGGTGGCACAGCCTTGACAGTTGTGCGTGGACCATGCCCGTACGTGGCTAGTACCAGGTATTGCTCAGTGTTATACACCTTACACTCTTCATACTCCGCCCCGGCTACAGTACAAAGTGGGGAACCAAAAGTCTTGTTCCTCCTCGGCTTCTCATTAAGCAGTTAGATGCACCCCGGTGTCGAGATTCTCACCCAGGCTCAGTTCAGGAACCATGTTGGCAGAAGCTTGCCACATACGAAACTCCAACATTGGTGTCAGTAAGAACACCAGTGGATCGCGCTATTCCCAACCTCCCGTCTAGTTCGCTCCTAGGAGGCTGCTGAAAAACCCCCTTTCTCGGGAAATTTAACGGGGCAGACGCCCCACTTCCAGCCTTCAGGAGGCCAGATTTAGGGAAATGACCTCAGAAACTGTGCGATTTCCGCGCTACTCGTCCCACTCCTTGGATTGGGGAGGGACTTTTTCAGTGGTCTCCTAGGGTTCCAGCAGCCATATTACCCACTCTCTTTCGCGAATCTCAATCTTTACCTATGTCATGCTCACTACCCTGCAACACTGGAAGAATCACGCTGAAAGTACTGCCGCCTCCCTCTCTGCTGGCCACCTGAATACTGCCTTCGTGAGACTCGACGATGGCCTTGGTCACGTACAGCCCCAGCCCCATGCCCCGCACGTCGCCTGCCGTCACGCTGGTGGCCCGGTAAAAGCGCGCGAACAGGCGCTTTTTGTCTTCAGGTGAGATACCGATTCCGGTGTCTGCGATGTCGAGCACCACCTGGCCATTCCGCCCGTACAGGCGCAGCGTCACACTGCCCCCAGGTGGAGTGTATTGCCAGGCATTGCGTACCAGGTTGAGGACCGCCCAGCGTAACCGTCTGGAATCTGCATTTACCAGGGGCAGGTCAGCAGGTGTGTCCACCTGGAACACCAGGCCCTTTTCCTGTATCTGTGGACGGACCTCGTCCGCTATCTCCTCAACGAGGGCGGTCAGCTGAATAGGGCGCCGCCGCAAGTGCAGTCGTCCCGCTGCCTCCATCTCCGAAAAGTCCAGCAATTCGTTGATCATCGCCATCAGATTGTCAGTATGCCGGGAGATGGTCTCCAGGAAACCCAGTTTCTCTGCATCGAGTGATCCGCTGGCGGTGACGAGCAGCAGTTCGCTGTACCCCTTGATGGCTGTCAAGGGGGTGCGCAGTTCGTGCGAGACGTGTGTGATAAAGGCGTCCTTGAGCCGTTCCGCTTCCGCTTCCGCCGTGACGTCCCGCAACACGATCACGGTGCCCAGGTGTTCTCCCTTGTCCGTGCGGACGGCGGCGGAGTGAGCACTGATCACTATCCTACCCACCTGGAAGCGCCGGCGCTCCAGAAGCCATGGGCTCGGCTGCAAATCCGCAGACTGGTCATAATCCTGTACGAGCAACTCACGCAGCGGTCCGAGCGCGAAATTCTCTGACATTCCCTCCAACAGGACCTCGGCCGCGGCGTTCAACGGATGCAGGCTCCCCTCCAGGTCCTCCAGGATCACGCCGTCGCCGATGCTGGAGAGGATGGCCCGCATGCGGCCGATCGCCTCCTCCAGCGCACGGGTTCGCTCCTCCAGCGCACGGGTTCGCTCCGACAACCGCCCCGTCATCTCGTCGAAGGTTCCGGCCAGCATGCCGATCTCGTCCGTCCTCACGATGCCGGTGCGCTGGTCGAGGTCTCCTTCTACCCAAGCCTGCGACGTGACTACCAGGCGACTGAGGAGTTGCTTCTGTTCCTGCTCAGTTTCTCGTAACGCTAAGCTAGCCCTCAAGAAGTCACGCTCCAGGGAATTCAGGTCACCAGCATGGGTCCTAACCCATTCCTCTGCCCCGGTCAAACGCATACCGTGGTAGAGAAAGCTCTCATCCCTACCACTGTCTTGCCATTCGTTCGCTGCTTCAGTCAAACGACGGTGAATGCGCAATGCCTCTCGGTCTTCCTCAATCCACTCCTGGAATCGTGACCAGCTTTGGATAAGTGCTTCGTGCGCTACCTCGACAAATTGCTCCCCTTTCAGTTCCTCGCCAACCCCGACCGTGATCAAGCGGGCATCGGCACCGCTCAATGTCTGGACAACTGCTTCGATCGTTTCGTGCTTCCCCTCGACCGGCACTAATTCCCGTAGTGGCACCCGACGCTTGGTGTCTTCGGTACCTTCCCCAGGCTGCGTTAGCCGCAAAAATATTTGCCGACAAATATTTTTCTCGGTCTCGGTGAATTGGTTGTAGACTGATTCGGCTCGCCGTTCCAGCGCACCTTCAATTCGGCCAATGGCCTCATAGGCTGCGTGAGCCAGCTGTTGTCCGTCGCGCTGTTGCCACAGTACCAACAGAGCATCCTGCAACAGCGGCAAGCTACCTGGCTGATTCTGCACATCGCGTAATAGCACCTCCACTAGACCAGGCTCGAACTCACAACTGGTCAACTGCGCCGGCCGTTCGATAGCTTGTCGCAGTTCGCCTTCACTCATCGGTCCCACCAATACCTGGTGATCAGCCAACGCAGCGGCCAGCGTAGGGTAGGCCGCGCACTTGCTGTAAAAGTCGGCGCGCAGGGTGAGAAGCACCAACGTTTGCCCACCTGCTATGTTGGAGGCATAAATCAGATTATCTATCAAGGCCTGACGAAGTGATTCATGACGACAGAGGGTGAATACCTCTTCAAACTGGTCCAACAATAAAACTAGCCGCCGCTCAGGCGGACCGTCACGCAGCGCCAAGCGAGTGGCCAAGTGTAGTGTACGCTGATCATTGTGGAAGCTTTCGATCAGGTCACGGACGGCCGAGAAGGGCTGTGCTACACTGGTGAAACTGGAGAGGGCGATAGCCAAGCTCTCTAGCGGATCATTGCCCGGTTGACAGATGATGATGGGCCACTCCGCTCTACCGTCAATCTTGCCTTGCTTGAGCGCGGAGATCAGGCCAGCTCGTGCTAGTGACGATTTGCCGCTGCCGGAAGGGCCGATGATAGCCAGAAAACGGCTTCTCTCTCGTCTTGCGCTGGCCGAAGTACGCACTTCATTCAGCAGCCAACCAATCTCTACCTCACGCCCAAAGAAGAAGGGAGCATGTTCTACGTCGAAGTATTGAAGGCCACGGTAAGGACATTCGCCTGCATAGGTTGCACGGCTAGGACCGAGGCCAGGCTCGATTCCCCGGATGCTGCAGAGGAGCTGGTGAAAGGCCTCTCTGTCATCAAGGGTGTGGCGAAACTCAACCCACGTGGTGGTGGCGAGAAAGGAGGGTAAGTGACTGCGTTCACCCCGCTCCGCATCGGGGAGGAGCACAGCGATGACACGAAAGCATCCTTGTCTGGCTCTAAGTTGTCGCTCGATAGCAGCGCGCATTTCTTCGCTTTGCCAGGGGCCTGTACCGCTGGGACCAACAAAGATAGCGCATGTAGCACAATGCTCCAACGCCTCCTCAGTGGCCCTCTGCTGGGGTTCGTCAGGGGTCAGATTCCACTTGTCTAGCCAAGCTCGGATGCCCTCTCTCACCAATCTGTGGGCTAGATCCTCAACGGCGGCCTTGTCGGTGTTGCTGTAGGAGAGCAGCACATCGTATCGAAGTACCTGGTCGGACGGATTACTCAATGCCACTGATGTAGTCCACTGCGTCGCCTTTGTTTGGGCAACCATAGCGTCCAGGTCAGCCAGCTCCAGCAGCCGGACACCATGTTTCTGAGCTGCGTTGCGGGCTGGTCTGCTGAAACCTGCCGAGGACACGATGATCCCCTCATCAATCAGCCGCTCCCGACGCAGGCGGTCCACAATGTCCGAGAAGTCGCTGACGATCTTAATACCTACCAGAGAGGTATGGCTCTTCGCCTCGACCGCGATGCGGTGCAGGCTGTGGTCCCGCATTTCCTCTTCGATGTACACGTCAACCTGGTGGCCTGCCAACTGGACATCGTGCTCGACCTTCCGTGCTCCCATCTCGCGGTAGGCATCTGCCACACGCTGCTCCAGTTCCCTACCTGTGTTAACCGATTTCCTGGTCATCGCGCTTCCACTGGCCCTTCTATCATGAACAAAAGCACGCCACGCTTTGATGGTGGGCGGGTTCTATGATACTCCAATGCGTTCCGCCAAGGTGTTTTTTCGTTGCGTAAGCCAACACTTCTGGCTACGACAACCACGAGGCATTTCCGTCTGGCTGAGCATAGTCAGTATAGCAGAAGACCATATGCAAGTCAATAGTCTGCACCAGCACGGGCAGGGCAATCGCATTTAGTCGGTGGTGTCCGTCAAAGCTTTGCAGAACGAGTTCCGGGCTGATTGTGACGAGTGTTGAGTCTAATGTTAAGGGCCACGCTGGATGAGCACGTTATGGCCAGATTGGACGAGCAGGCAGTGGGGCACAAAAGAAGAAACCAGGTTTTCCGGAAAGAACCTGGTTTCTCAGAGCGGGTGGACTAGCGATTGCCAGAAGGAACTCGCTCGCGCGAGCAGAATGAGAGCCTTCGTGCTCTCAGTGTCTCCGTGGTAGACTGGTGATCACTCGGATGGTCGCTATGCCAAATGGTCGCACCATCACTTCCACCGTGTGAGGCCCACAAGCAAGCCGCCGCTGGTTCTCCTCCACCAGATTGGTCTCAAATGCGTGCACCAGCGCCAGGTGTGGCATCGTCACCGTGACCAGCGTTTCCTTCCCCTCCGTCTCGATCAACCTCAGGACGTACCCATCGCCATCTTCCGCCTGCTTGAACGTGAGCAACATGACGTTGGGCGCGTCAATCTGGCAGAACGAGGCGCAGGGGGCCAGCGTTCCCTGTCGAGGCCCTTTCATCCACACCGCCACCGGCGGATTGGCCACGTTCCAGCCGAACTCCCGCGCCCGGCCCTCGCGCCAGTCCCCAGCGTGCGTGCTGAACGAGTAGCGGTACAGCGTCTCCCCTGGGTGAACGTTGATGAAGTTGGTGCGGAAGTTATTGTACATCGCCAGGGAGTAGATGTGCCCTTTCGTCAACTCCCCTGGACGCAGGAACGGGTGACCATAGCCCGGCGGCGTCACGCCGTGATGGGCGCCGGACACGTACCCCGGCCACAGGCCGCCAAACTCGGCCATCGGAGCGTCTACCGGCGTCCACACGATGCCCCACTCGTCGCCGGAGACGTCGGCCCAGTGCTGCACCGCGTAATAGTCCGTGTTGGAGCCTGGCAACTGGTCGCGGAGCGGCTCGATGACCGCATCCGTCGCCTCGAAGCGAAAATGAGGGGCCTGCACCAGGAAGGGAAAGGCGAAATAAATCTCCAGCATCGGCGTCGAGTCGCGCAGCACGCGCGCGTGGACGTCTATGCGTTTCAAGGCGTGGTAGAGCGTGATCTCCTGGGTCCAGCACGGGCAGCCCAGTCCCTCCCCTTGCAGCCTGAGCGTGGTGTACACGGGGCCCGTTTCGCCGGCCGACACGTCCCTGACGTGGCCCGTCGTCTCCTCCCCGCTCTCGCACGAGCGGACGATCACCTGGGCAAACCCGTGCGGCGCTGCCCGGTCCACCAGGTCGCGCTGGAGTTCCTTGTCGAACAGTCTCACGATCGCGCCCGTGCGCCGGTCCACTTCCAGGGTGAAGAAGCGATTGTCCACCACTTCCGCGCTGGCCGGACCGGTAAGGCTCGCAGCCCCTGTCCCGGGGGCGGGAGTAAGGCTCGTAGCCCCCGTCGCGGGGGCGGGAGTAAGGCTCGTAGCCCCCGTCGCGGGGGCGGGGGTAAGGCTCGCAGCCCCCGTCGCGGGGGCGGGGGTAAGGCTCGCAGCCCCCGTCGCGGGGGCGGGAGTAAGGCTCGCAGCCCCCGTCCCGGGGGCGGGATGTACAAACTGCGGCCACTTCTCACACGGAACGACCTGGTAGGTCTTGTAGCCCAGCGCCGGCAGCCCGGCAGCCACGAAGACCAGTTCGCCCAGGTATTTCCGGTCCACCTTGCCCATGGCGAACCGCTCGGCGGCCCACGGCTGGGCGGCCTGGGGGTCGCGCAGGGTGGCCACCTGGTACGGAATGCAGGCGCCGGTGCTCACATCCACCAGTTCAAACGGCTGTTCGAACAGCGACACGGGCGGGTTGACGACCTGGCGGCCGGTGACTGTGCCGGCGACGAACCTGGCCCCTTCGTCCGCCTGGCGCGGTTCATCCCAGCGCATGGGGGTGCTGCACGGGGCCCAGGCGTGCATCGGCACGCGCACGACGTCGGTGCGCTCCCACGAGAGGGGATTGAACAGCGTAAGGTAGTAGCCATCTTGCGCATAGGTGACCTGGTCCACGATCTTGTTGCTGGCCTGGACGACGACGTCGTGCGCCAGGGCCGCTGCCCGGTAGGCGAAGCCCCCTTTCTCGCTCCAGTCCCCATCCATGGCCGGGCCGCCGGTGTGGTACATGCCCCAGCAATGCTCGTCGTAATAGAGGGCATTGCGGTAAGCCTGCTCCAGGGTGGACTGGGGGTACGGGTAGCCGGCCAGGATGGAGGCGAGGGTGGCCAGTTTCTCGCCCGTGAGCAGCCCGTCGTGGGTGTGGCGGTTGATGGCCGTTTCTTTGGGGGTACAGGTGGCCGCTACGGGATAGTCGGTGCCGGGCAGGTCGCCGCGCAGCGTCTTCAGCGTGTGCCCCCAGCGCTCCTCGAACACCTCCAGGAATTGCTTGTGGGTTCCGGTGAGCAGGCGCGGATAGGCCCAGCGGCGGTTCCACTCCTTCGCGATGTAGGCGGAGCACAGGGTCGGGGGGGCGTTGTCGCGCTGGCCGCCCCGGATCGTATAACTCACCACGTCGTAGGCGTAGCCCCGTTCGTCGAGGGTGCGCAGCATGGCGGGCAGTTCGCGCAGGGCGTGCCGGTAACTGGTGGGCTGCCATTCCGCTAGGCCATGCACGTTGTTCCACAGGAGCACGCGCGCGCCGTCCGGCCCCTCCCACCAGAACGCGCCGGGCACGTCTATCGGCAAGACCGCGGCTTCGTCCCAGCATGGATGCACCCGCTGCTCCCCCAGGCCATAGTACCAGGCGGGGATGCCGGTGCAGAAATACCTGACGCCCGCACCGGCCAGCACGCTGGCCAGGCCCCAGGAGAAGCCGGGGACGTCGTTGTGCGTGGCGGAGGCGATGTCGAAGCCGTACTCGTGGCTGAGCCGAAAGGTTGGGTACAGCAGGCGGACCAATTCCTCGTGGCCGCACAGTTCCATGGTCTGGTTGCCCAGGAGGGCGGTCACCTCCACCTGCCCGTTCTGGATAAAGCGGGCCAGGCGCTCCATGGCCTCTTTCGGCCTGCTCTCCGCGAACTCGACGACGGAGTAGCCTTGCTCGACCAGCCAGTGGAACCTGGCCTCTTCCGGCCAATCCTGAGTCTCCTCACAGTAACGCAACACGTCGTCCAGGAAGCCAACGTGCTCGCGCAGCACGTGGCTGGGCAGGCCGGTGTAGCCCAGGTCGTGGTGCGAGTAATGGACCAGGTAGACGTCCCAGTGTTTCTGCGGCTGCCACACCGTCTCCCGCTCGTCCTGCAGCACGCCATCCGCCTGCAGGCCGAGCCAGACGCCGGTGGTCTCTTGGACATCGGGGAGGTACACCTCGTACACGCCCTCTCCCGGGGCGATGGCGCCCAGGGGCAGGACCTCCCTCACGCCGCCGGCCCGCACTTCCAGGCAGGCCTCCCGCTGCGTGCCAGCGTTGTCTACGCCGATGCGCACGAGTTGCCGCAGTGCGTCACCGTCGCGGACGAAGAACACCGTGGGCTCGAGTGACGTCATTCGCATGATGTGGTCCCATTCGTTCGTCGCCTCAGCGCTTGATGAGGCGGACGATGATGTTCAGCAGGATGGTCAACACGATGCTGAGGACGATCGAGGTGGCCAGGGGGATCAGGCAGGTGAAGCCGGGCCGTTCGATGCGGACGTCGCCCGGCAGGTGGCCCAGGTGACTGAGGAAGGGTACCTTGGACAGCACCCATATCAGGCCACCGAGCAGGAGCAGCGCACCGCCGGTGACTATCAATACCTTACCTATCGTCTCCATTGGTCAGGGCTTCTATTATGTCGGCAAGATAATCTTTGTCGCCTCGCCTCTTAGACATATATCAGGGTCCTTTCCACGTCTTCAGCGATCGGACGGTACCGTGGACTGGTAAGACTTCGTCTCCAGGAGCTAAGAGTGGCGATGTCCACTTTCCTGCCAATGACCTGTTCCAGGTGATCTGCCAGGTCCATGAATTCGAAACCGAGCGGTTCCTCCAGTTCCACCAACAAGTCAACGTCGCTCGTTTCCTGGGCCATTCCTCTGGCAAAAGAGCCAAACAGGGCTAGCCGGACAACACCGTACCTCTCCCGGAGATAGGGCAATTCCTTTTCCAGGACCCTCATCACATCGTCTTTTGTGAGAAGCATCTGCATGTCTATCACCAGTAGAGCGAGTTTCTACTCGCTACATAACGGCGGCCAGGACAAGTCGCCTTACGTCACAGTAGCGCCGGCTGTTCTGGCCTCTCGTATTGGATCCCCAGGTGCTCGTAGGCGCGCGGCGTGGCCAGGCGCCCGCGAGGGGTGCGGTCCAGAAAGCCCAGTTGCAGCAGGTACGGCTCGACCACGTCCATAATCGTGTCGGCCTCCTCGCTCACCGCCGCCGCTACCGTCTCCAACCCCACCGGTCCCCCGCCGAACTTGACGATGATCGTGTTGAGCACCTGCCGGTCCAGGTCGTCCAACCCGCATTCGTCCACGTCCAGCAGCCGCATGGCCTCGCCGGCGATCTCGGCGGTGATCCGCCCATCCGCGCGCACCTGCGCAAAGTCGCGCACCCGTTTGAACAGCCGCAACGCCACCCGCGGCGTGCCCCGGCTGCGCCGGGCGATCTCTGCCGCCCCGGCGTCGTCCATCTCCACGTTCAGCACCCGCGCCGCCCTCCGCACGATCGTCTCCAGCGACTCCTGGTCGAGGAATTCTACGCGGCAGGTGATACCAAAGCGCGCCCGCAATGGGGCGGTCAGCAGCGCCAGCCGGGTGGTCGCCCCCACCACGGTGAAATGCGGCAGTTTGAGCCGGATGGAGCGGGCGCTGGGGCCTTTGCCGATCACGAAATCGAGCGCGAAATCCTCCATCGCCGGGTAGAGGATCTCCTCCACCGCCCGTCCCAGGCGGTGCACCTCGTCAATAAAGAGCACCTCTTTCTCCCGCATGTTGCTCAGAATGGCGGCCAGGTCACCGGCGCGCTCGATGGCCGGGCCGGAGGTGACGCGGATGGGCATCTCCATCTCGTTGGCGATGATGTGGGAGAGCGTGGTCTTGCCCAGGCCGGGAGGCCCATATAGCAGGACGTGATCGAGCGCCTCGCTGCGCTGGCGGGCCGCGGCGATCAGGATGGCCAGGTTCTCCCGCACGCGGTGCTGCCCGACCATGTCCGCCAACCGCTGTGGGCGGAAGGCCCGGTCCAGTACGATTTCCTCTTCTTCCTGAGGCTGGGGTGAAATGATGCGTTGGTCCATTTCGCACACGATTATACAACAAAACACCACAATAGGGGAATTGTGGGTTTTGACAAGGCAGG
>Ga0315277_10001346_pt1 | contig 36000 bp, 30 predicted proteins | sample YL17G05_15_MG_FD_203695 | JGI IMG/M metagenome (GOLD analysis project Ga0315277, IMG submission 203695) | Sediment microbial communities from Yellowstone Lake, YNP, Wyoming, USA - YL17G05_15 | ecosystem: Environmental > Aquatic > Freshwater > Lake > Sediment | place: USA: Wyoming | collected...
CGGATGACGACCGCCATGAGAACTACCGTTGGACCCACTGGTCTGACACTATGATAGCAACTGCAGGCATATCAATGTTGGACTCGCGACTGTAGTTCAAAACAGATTAAATCCCCGAATCAAGATTCCCGCAACGCCATGCGGATGACTCCAGAGTGCGTTCCGTGCCTGATCCGAAGGGTGCTCTTCGAGGCCGAACAGGTTGACGGTTCTCTGAACGTGGTAGCGACGAGAAACGCCGCCGAGATGCTCGGGGAGCTCTTCGGAGACAACGTGTGTTCCGCAACGGTCGCGACTCAGGTTCACAGGAAGACTTACCAACTGCTCGGAACGAATGACCCGTACGGCGCCCTGAAGAGGAAGAGCAACGAGATAGCGCTCGACATCTATCCTTCAGCCGAAAAGCTCGTGGCATCCTCCAAAGACCCGCTGAGAACAGCCTTCTTATGCTCGATCGTGGGGAACGTGCTCGATTTCGGAATCGGTGTCGGCTTTGACAATCCGGCAAGACTCAAGAAGGAGTTCAAGAACCTCCTGGACGAAGGCCTTGGCTGGGATGACACCGCGCGCATCAAGGCCTTGCTGAAGAAAGCTGAGAGCGTGGTGTACCTCGCGGACAACTGCGGGGAGATAGTCCTCGACCGATTGGCGCTCAAGGAGTTGAAGAGGTTCGACATAGACCTCACTCTCGTCGTAAAGGAAGAGCCGATCCTAGCCGATGCGACAAAAAAGGACATTTCTAGACTTGGGATGGAGCGTATCGTAGACCGCATTGTTGAGGCGCCTGGCTTCGCCGTTGGGATAGACCTCGACTCGCTCAATGGCAAGTTCGGAAAAATGATGAAGAACGCCGATCTGATCATCGCGAAAGGCATGGCCAACTTCGAATCGCTCTCCGAAACGGACCTCGCGCCCGTGGCGTATCTTCTTAGAACGAAATGCTCACCAGTCGCGAATGCCTTGGGGCTCAGGAAGGACATCAACGCGGTCAAGCTGCTTGAAAGGAGATACCGCAAATGATAGATTCCATGAAATTCAGGACATTCGTCAACAGAAGAACACGCACTTTCAGGATAGCCTCCGGGTCGTCAGATACGGAGGAGAATGTAGTCGTGAAGCTAGTGTCCGGAGACGACTTCGGCGTAGGAAGCGGGAACCCGACCGATGTCACGCATGAGACCCTGGCTTCGATGGAGTCATTCCTGGGCATGGTTCCAAAGAAGATCGTGGGATCCGACGAGAACTATCCAGACAAGCTTCACGAGAGGCTGGACGGCATCGCAACCGGCAACACGGCAGCGAAAGCTGCGGTTGACATTGCGCTCTTCGATCTTCTGAGCAAGAGGGACAAGAAACCCCTTTATGAGTTCCTAGGTGGCAAGCGGGACAGGATGATCACGGACATGACTATCGGAATAGAATCGCTCGAGACTACAGTCCAGAGGGCGCTCGAACACACAAAATCCGGGTTCAAGGCGCTCAAGATCAAGGTGGGTCTGGACCTCGAGGAGGACATCAGGCGAGTCTCCGCGGTCCGAGACGCCGTAGGTCCGAAGATCCAGCTACGCGTGGACGCGAACCAAGGATACACGGTCGAGAAGGCGATCAAGTTCTGTGAAGTCATGGAGACGCTCCAGGTGATGGTCGTCGAGCAACCCGTTAAGGCAGAGGACTATGCGAGCCTCAAAAAGGTGGCAGAGTCGAGCGATCTGCCAGTGATGGCCGACGAATGCGTCAAGTCCGTTTTGGACGCGCGTAAGGTCGCTAGGGAAGGCATCGCCGACATGATCAACATCAAACTGATGAAGAGCGCTGGAATCCACGACGCGGTGATGATCAACAGGCTTGCGGAAGCTGCCGACATGGGCACCATGATCGGATGCATGGGAGAGATCCAGGTCTCGATCGCTGCTGGACTTCATTTCGCACTCAGCTCGGAGAACGTGCTCTTTGCAGACCTGGATTCCCACTTCAACATAATCGACGACCCATCGTCAGGTCTAGTCTTCGAGGACGGATGTCTTATTGCCCCGAAGAAACCGGGCCTGGGCATCGTGACTCCTCTCGACGGATGATTGTCAGCTGCGAGCACAGAGTTCTTATATCAATCGCTTCATGCCATGCCAGTACAGTGAAACGGCGGGTCTAGATGCCGAAGAAAATTAGCGAACTTCAGAGCGCTGAGCTGAGATTCAGAGCCCTGCTGAACAAACGAGACGAGATCAACGAGCAGGCTGCGGCTTTAAGATCTGAGAGAGACAGCCTGCACGAACGCAAGATGGCGCTCCAGGACCAGATGAACTGGGCTCGGAACAAGAGGGACGCGTTCGTCGCAGAGATGAGGGTTCACAAGCATAAGAGGGACGAGCTGCAGGGCAAGGCCAGAGAGCTCATCGAATTCAAGAAGAAGACGAAGGGGAAACAGCCAGGAAGCCTGAAGGAAGAGATCAGGGGAATGGACGCGGACGCGAAGGCGATGGAGCTCCGCCAACAGACAGTCCCGTTGACGATACCACAAGAGAGGAAGCTGCTGGACGAGCTGAAGGCCAAGGTCGCCGAGATAGAGGAGATGAAAAAAGTCCTTGCGGAGCAGGAGAAGATCGCGAAGGAGATCTATAGCATGGACAAGAGCATAGACGCGTTCTTCAGGCAGGCCGACAAAGAGCACGTCGAAGTGGTCCGACTATCCGAAGAGCAACACAAGGCTCACGAGGAGGCGACTACCTTCATGAAGGACATCGCTGCCCTGACGGCATCAGCCAACAAGAAGCATCAGGAATTCATGAAACTGAGAGAAGAGGCCGATGCGGCCCACGAGAAAGCCTCCGAGATGCGCGAGAAGATCATCGGGATAAGGAAAGAGAAGCGCATGGAGAAGATGGAGGAACTGAGAGCCATCAGGGATGTCAACCTCGCCGTCAAGAAGGCGCTGGATGACGTGACCAAGAACGACAAGGCTGCCGACGAGGCGCTCCAACTGCTTCTGAAGAAAGGGAGAATAGAGATTCGGTGAAGTCTACTGCTTGGGTCGGCGCCTGAACACAAGCACGGATGCGGTCGGCTCGACAGTAACGACTGCACGCCTCTTCGGCAACTGCTTTTCCTCAGGCTCTTTCGGTTTCTTCGGCTTCGACCGCCTTCCCCGCTTCCTGCGCGGCCACAGACCTGCCTCCTCCTTCGACCCGACAGCCTCGGCTGCGGGCGCAGGTTGGGCACTCGCCGTCCCGGCCAGGGCTTCTTCCGAACCACCCTTGAAGACCGCGCCACATTTCGGGCAGGAATCCGCAGAGAACTGGACGTCCTCGCCGCAGATCGGACAGTCGAAGGAGGCCGTCTCGAAAGGGAGATCGCATCGAGGACACTTCGACTCTGATCCCGTCAACGGCTGTCCACAGCCTGGGCATTTGATCTGCACCATCTGAGCTTTCGCGCCCGGGCGCGCTGCCTGCATTCCCTTCGGTTCTGTTTCGTCTTCCTTCACGGGCTTCGGCTCGGGTTTCGGCGGCCTTTCCGGTGCCTTGCCACGTGATACGTACAGCTGCTGGTTCCCGCGCATCTTGAAATGTACATGCTCGGTCTCCATGAGGAGAGCCAATGGAAGGACGAGATCTCTCTCCCTCAGGCTCGTCGCTTCCTTGAGCGAGTCCAGGGTCGCCCCGTGCGGCTCTTCGGTGGCTTTGAGGATCGCTTCGATTGCCGAGTTGATATCTATGTGCTCCTTGCCGGGGATCACCTGAAGCTCCGTCTTCTGCTCGACGACATTCTTGAGGAACTCTTTGGAACGTTTCACGAAATTGGCCGGGTCCTGGTCGAGCATCTGCTTCAGCTGGCTGGTGTCCAGTCCAAGCTGTTCCCACCCAGCGATCTGGTCCATACACATGCTCCTGAAGAATTCTTTGTGCATGCCCTGAGCCGCCTGCTCGCTATTCGGCCTGAGGTCGAGTGCGGCCTGATAGTGATGGAGCGCGTCGCTGCTGTGCCCGAGCTTGGAGAAAAGGCGCGCGGCGTTCATGTGAGCGTCGAACGGGTCCTGCATGTAGCCTACGGCTTTGTCGAAGCAGATGAGCGCATCCTCGTACATCTTGAGCGTCTGGTAGACCGCGCCCTTGTTGTTCCACGCGAAACCGTTGGCGGGGTCGATCTTGAGCGCCTCGTCGAACGCCTTCAAGGCCGCCTCCTGCTTTCCATCGAAGGCGCACATGTTGCCCATGTGACACCAGGAGGTGCTGTCTTTCGGGTCGATCTTGAGTGCGGTATCGTAGTGCACCATAGCTTTCTGGTACTCCTTCATGCGGTACAAGGCGTCGGCCTTGAGGCTCCACGGAAGCGCGAATCTGTCCTCGATCCCGACCCTGGAGCATTGCCGTATTGCCGCCTCGGACTGCTTCAATGCACCGGAATAGTCGCCCTGTTCTATGAGGGCGTTCGCGGTCCTCAGCCTTCTCCACAGAAAGATATAGACACGCTCGCGCCAGACATACATCACGAGAGGAAGGAACGAGAATGCTATGCCTATGAACGCGAGCGTTCTATCGTAAGGTGAATAGTTCCCTGAGGCGACAATCCCGATCTGCTCATGGAATGCGAGAAGGAATATGGCCATGGCACCGATAAGCCATGCACCGACGAAGCCGTCCCTCGTCTCAATCGTCTGTATCGCGACTAGTGCGAAGGACATGCCGGAGACCAGGAGGACGAGGTTGAGGAAATTGAACGGATAGTCAGTGTTAGTGGCGTATCCGAAGGCCTCGTGCACAGGAACGAGCACCATGATCACGACGCCGGTGCTGTATAGCATCAGCCGGAAGGTCTCCTTCGTGCCGAAGCCGCGTCCGCCCAGCAGCATCAGCAGGAACCCGTAGAGAAGCGTGACGCTGAGGAGTATGGCCCAGCCCTCGAGCGACTTCCCCCAGTAGACGAGTGCGAAGCCGCTGAGGAAGAACATCACGAATCCGAGGATGCCCAGGATGGGTCTGGGGATCGGCAGCTTGTACTCGAGCTCCCCATTCGTCTTGGAGGAGAGTAGCATCACCATTCCGAGAAGAACGAATGCGCCGGTGACTGTGAACACATAGGTGTTGTAGACGTCCCAGCTTCCATACCAAATCCTCTGACTAGCGAAGAACTCCAGCGAGACCGCGACAAGGACCGAGGCGTATAGCAGGAGCACGAAGAACCTCGGACCACCCACCAGCGGAACGAACGGCTTCTCTGCTTCCGACTGCTCGGTGAAGGTCCTGAGGATATTGGATATTGAGAGGCCGTTGGCAGCGGGAGGACTCAGATCCGTTTCTCTTTCGGCAGCCATGTCGTGCATCCCCTCTAATCATCGCTCGATTTCTTTGCGTTCTTGGCCCTGCGAATGGCAATCAGTAGTATTGGTACTATCGCTACGGGCAGAATCAGGTCCCCGAACTCAGGGATCGGGTTCTGGCCATCATTCAATCCGTCGCGTGTAGGATTCATGTTACTCCATGTACTGTACGGAGCGACTCCCGTCCTGCCGTAGGATTTGTCCTGCCAAACAGGACTTGTCACGGAGTCTATAGGCGTACCTGACGCGTCGAGCAGGACGTAATTCGTGGCCTTCCTGAAGTTCAGGTCAACCGATGAATTGAACGCCCCCGGCTGGAGGGTATACGAAGGCCACGTATAGACTAAGGCTCCGTCAGCATACACCCTCCATCCCGTTATATCGATCGCAGTCGTGCCAGTGTTATACAGTTCAATCCAGTCGTTGGGATCACCCAATGGCGCTTTGCTGAAGATCTCGTTTATCAATATGCCTGGATAGTATCTCGACCCTTGTGCAATCCCCGTTGGAAGCGGTAGAGCGATGTCATCCTGACGGCCGCTCCAATCCTGAGCGAGCATGGTGATCGTGTAGGTCGTGCCCGGCGTCAACCCGAGCAGCGAGTAGGACGAACTGAGTTCAAGCTGGTAGGAGTCAATTGCGGCCTCGACCGGCCCTATCTCAACCCAGCTTCCGCCAACATATCTATTAGCGACACTGGTCAGAATAGAATTGTCCTTGCCGACAACGGCAATGGCGACCTCAGAGCCGCCGACATAGTAGCCGGTGCTCTGGTCATGATCGGTATCTATGAAGACGAACGCGAAGTCCGCTCCGAGCATGTGCTCGGTGATGTTCGTCACGTTCTGGGCGGGAGGACCTGGGGTCACAAACCTAACCATGCTGGCGGGCACGCTCGAACCGCCCAGCATAGTGCCGTTGACGGACATGTAGAACGAGGCAGTATCAAGGGTCGACGACATCTCGACAACGGATATGTCGACATCGCCGCTTGTATTGTCCATGGTCTTGCTCGAGTAGGCATCGTTCAATCTGTCACTTATCGGCATCCTTTGATCCCAGTCCCCGAACGCTCCGTCAACCACTATTCTGCTTGGGACGTCCCCGACGTAGGCGACTTTCGAACCCGTCTGGATCGAGTGCACAACCCAAGTTACGTTTCGATCGACGTAGAGCGCATCTGTCGAGTTGAGTTGCATGCCGAAGGAGCCTTCAGAAACCGATGACGGGAGAGTTGCATGGATGTCGATAGCCCGCTTCTTCTCGCCAACGACAATGGGAGTGTCAAATCGCAAGAGTCCTTGATCGGAGGTGCCAAGCTCGTTCTGGCCATCCACTGCACGGATCGAAGTCGGCGTGATGTTCCCGAGGAAATCGAATCTCAGACCCTGGACAGCGGCCTGTGGACCTTTGACGGACAGTTCGACGGTGAGCACAAGCATATCTGGAGCGATGGGGAGGACGGAGGGCATGCTGAGGTTCTCGACGACCTCGAGCGCGGAACCCTTGGTCCGGAAGTTCACGTCAGACCAATCGTTCGTGATGTTCGTGTGTTTGGCGCAGATCGCGATCTTCGAACTGTCACCGAGCGAGATCGAGCTTCCTATCTCCATCTCCCCACCGTATGATGCGACGGGCGCATTCGATACGAACTCAAAACCAGAGAAATCGAGCCTGTCCGCATCAGTCTGGAACACGTATGATTTCGAAGTGATCGCACTGCCATTCCACCCCACCACGGCAATAAGTGCGTCCGCTCCGAGGCCGCGCACAGAGTACCCGCTCGATGGGTTGTTGTCCCTATCGATGAAGATGTAGAACCCATCTGCGCCGTTGTCCCTTCCTTGGAGTACCTGGCCTTCGGTCGCTATGTAGAAGAAGCTGCCGCGATAGTCGTACTTCACGGCATATGCGGTCAAGGCTATGTCCGGATTGGAGGAGTCGGGCACTTGTCTGTAGACCTGTGCCTTCAACCAGTCCATGAAATAGCCGTCTATCTGGACGGAGTTCTTCGGGAAGGCATACACAAGAGCATAAGGAATTGCGACGATGATCGCCACGAGGACGACGATGACCAGGAGCTTCTTGGTCAGGTCCACCCTCGCTCCAGGTATCCGCCTCTGCTGGTACGATAGCCTGAAGCCGTTGACCGCGCCGGACCCATTCACGAAACCGTTTGTGACACCGTTTGTCTTCGAGCCGCCGTTGGTGAGCCCTCTGATCAGACCGTTGATCGCACCATTGAGGATCCCGTTCGTGCGGCCATTGGTCCTTCCATTGGTCCGACCATTCGTGCGGCCGTTCGTACGTCCATTCGTGCGACCGTTTGTCCGCCCATTTGTTCTTCCGTTGGTGCGACCATTCGTGCGACCGTTCGTACGGCCGTTTGTCCTGCCATTGGTCCGACCATTCGTGCGGCCGTTGGTTCTGCCGTTCGTTCGCCCATTGGTGCGGCCATTTCTCATTCCGCTGTCAACATAGCTTGTCGTCCGACCGAGCCCGTTGACCTTGCCTTTGGAGGAATCAGGATTCGAGAAGTGAAGACCGTTGGTGAAACCCTTCGGGTCTAGGACAGCGTCTGCTCTGTCCCTCGCGGGATATCTGCTCTTGGGCACGATCCTTCCTCTCTGCTCGCATGGCCCTGGCACCGCTCTTGGGGAGGCTTTCCCCCCTCTAGCGCTATTTCAGCCCTGTTGGTACACGGACCGCCACCAAAAGCACGGTAGCCCTACTAGCGCATGCCCATTCGTATATATGAATATCATTCGTGACGTCGGCTATAATACCCTTTCTCCAGACTCTCAAAATCGAGAAAACATACCTAGCGAACATCTTTATATCAAAAGAGCCGGGGCGAGAGCCCGTCCGTGGCCGAGCTTCAGCTCATGCACATTTGATTGCATGAGCAGAATGGTCAAAAGTGAGAGGGAAATGGTTTAGCGCTATCCATTAGTGCGGATGCCTAGATAACGTCCGCCACCGCCCAGTCTCCGAAAGCAAGCATCGCGTTGCTGTTCGTCTCGAGCATGGTCTCAACCGTAATCACATCACCAATCGAGTAGTGCGCTGACAGGTTCGTAGCAGACGAGACCGTTATCGAGAACAGGCCGTGATCGATGTGTAGCCAGCTGTCGTATCCGGTCGTGGGAACATAGAAGGTCGTGCCCTCGCCCTGATAGGCATCGCTCCACTTGTCGCCCATATAGACGAACCACAAGGTCGTGATGTACACTGATGTTTGGCTGATCGTCCTCTTGTAGAAAGTCATATCCACGATCTGGTCGTTGACGGACTTCTTGTCACCAGAGTGCCACCCAGAGGGCATCTCAAGGCGCTGGTCGTGATTCGCATCTCCCGTATAGTCGAGCTTGTCGAACAGAGCGGTGAAGCCGCCTGCCTTCCGCAAGCCGCCGCCCGCAGCTACCACGACGAACGCCACCACTAGGGCGGCGACGACCACAAGCGTGACCATTATCGCTATGATTTTCTTGTCCATCCTGTTTCACTCCTTCTCATTGTGTTGGCGCTTGCAGAAGAGGGGGGATTCCACTGTGCGAAGAACGCACGGCTGAAGCTGACCCATCCCTTCGGCTTTCGCTCTCAATATATCGAGGTATGAGTATATAATTATTTGGTCAGCTGCACCACAACCGACTGGCCGACAAGTCGTCGGAACCCGTTCCAAGTCATAGACTTGGAAAAGGTCGATTCCGAGGAAAAATGATTGTCGGGGCTCCCATCAAACCCCTGAGCGCCCTCAGACCCCCTCCCCCACCACACCGAACGGTCTGGTCGGGGTCGACGGCGCTAGGGACTCTCAATCGCGCGCATGTTATTTCAACTATCGCTGAAAGAGAACAGAAGGAATGGGTTTGGGAAAGGATTTGCAGGCTTCAAGCAGCCGCGTGCTTCGCCATCATCTTCTGGCCCATGAACATGACCAGGACGCCTACGATCAGGATGCCGACGAACGCTCCACCGACACCGACGTTCTGATCCTGCAGGGCCGAGTTGATCGGGCTCCAGAGCATTACGAGCACGAGAGCGATGATCCCGAACAGGAATATCGACAGCGACATGCCGGGAAGCTGGCGCGGCAGCTTCTTTCCACCGCTCAGAGCTTTCTTCACCAGCATGAACACGAGTAGACCGACTATGATGATGACTGCCGGGATGGCGACGAACATACCAAGGTTGGATTCGATGGGTGGGACCCAAGTCCAGTACCAGTCTATCATGAAGGCGATCTGCGAGCCCAAGATGCCGAGTATTATGAGCGCGACCCCGATGACCCTCAAATCCGTGATGTTCGAAGGGGCTTGGATCTCTGCGAGGGCTTCCTCCTCAGCGTCCGCCGCCGGTGCCTTCGCCTCGACCGCGGGGAGCTTCCTCGCGGGCTTAGATTTGACGGGGACAACCTTCTCCTCGACCTCTATGACCTCTTCGACTTCCTCTTCCTCGAACTCAGCGCCGCAATAGGGGCATGAGGTGATATCGAGGCTGACCGATTTTCCGCAGACAGGGCACTCAGCGGTCTCGCCCTCGTCCTCAGGGGCTTCCTTTGCGGGCGCGCCCTCCTTTGCTTCCACTTCTTCGAACTCCGCACCACAGTGGGGACACGAGGGCACATTCAGGCCGACGGGCTTGCCGCAAACCGGACAAGTGACCTCCTCTTCTTCCTCCTCGAAGACATCCTTTTTCTTGGCCATATCAGCACCTACCCAATTGAACAACAGGAATCGCGACAATTCCGGAGCTAGAGTTCAAGATTGGGTTGACCCCTTAAGAACGTTACTATTGAGAACAGTGCCAGACGAGGCTTCAGAGACGAAGAAAGCTCTTGGCCATATGGACCCAAACAAGTACTGACTCGATACTGACTGTATCCCCGCGCGCTCCACAAACAAATATACCCCTGAATTGTTTCTACTGACGGATGAAGAAACCCTCGAAGTCCGAACCTGACTGGCTGGAAAGGTTCGTCAGCTACCTCGAGACTCAGAACGGCCAGAGAGTCGCGATATGCACTTTCTCGATCGTTGCGACTCTTGTTCTTTTGGCCCTTCCTGGAGGTGTCCTAGCCTATGTCTTCGGGATCCCATTCATATTCTTCGTGCCGGGCTTCGCAGTTGTGAGGATGTTCTTCTGGAAGGACAATACCCCTGAGGCGAAATTCGTGCTTAGCCTGGGCATCAGCATACTCGTCGTGGTTTTGCTCGGCCTATTACTAGTCCTGACTCCGATAGGATTGGACCAGAACACAACAAGAGCATCACTCATAGTATTCTCATTGGCTGCAGTCGCTTCTGAGACTTTCTGGCTGAGAGCAGACAGAGGATTGTCGGACAAGCAAGCACCTCAGAGAACTGCCAAGCCCATGGCGCTGGATCTAGTGGTGACTGCGATGCTCGCGACCGCTCTGGTCGTCTCCGCGATCTCGCTAGGTTTGGTTGTCACTGCGAAGTACCCGTCGAGAACATATTTCGCGGTGACCGATGCGTCCGGACACGTTTTGGCAAACACAACTCTGGTTGAGGGAACCAACCTCACGCTCGTAGTGCACATCAAGAACGGCGAAGACGGTCACAGGAACTTCACTCTGGTCTTTTACAGGCTCCTTTCCGGATCATATACGGCACAGAACTTCAGTCGTACGCTCGACAAGAACGGGCTGTGGGATCAGAGCGTTTCGTTCAACCTGACTCTGACTCCTGCGGGCATTCAGAGGGTTGACTTCGACCTATACATCCAGAAGGGATCCGAGCTGCCATATCATTATGGGAATCTCCACATTTGGCTGTCTGTCAATCCGGCTCGGACCTATTCCTCCAAGGTCTCGTCTGCACCCGCCAATTCCATGGTCCCCTCGTCGGATCCCTTGATCACATGAATCGCAGTCTCACGAATTGCCGCGGTTGTAGACGCTAGCGCGCCCACGACGCTAATCACCACCGTGCTCGGGAAAAGCAACACGAGAAGGCCAGGATCAAATTCCAGAGAGAGCTCGTGTCCGAACAGGATGAACAGGTTTGAGCGCGAAAGCTGATCGGCTACAATAACCCCGAATGCGACACCAATGGCTGCGCCGGCAAGGGCATTCTCGAGCGCCTGCGGAAGCACGAGATTCCTGATGGCAGATGGAGATGCCCCTATCGTCTTGAGCACTCCGAGCCTTCGACGGCCTCCCCTGATCTCCTTCGAGAAGACCGATGTCACAGCAAGCGCTGCCAGTAGAGCCGAGATGGCACCGATGGCGAACAACGCAACCGCGACATTGCCTTGAGATATCTTCGCGGCCTGATAGATCGGAATGGAGGCCGAGGATGACAGCGTGCTCGACCCGCTGTATCGTATCACGAACTTCACCAAGTCGGGATTGTCCGCGAACCAGGGGCGAACCAATAGCTGCCTAGCGAAAGGGCCGACCTGAAGCGTTCTCGCCCCTGTGGAGAAGCCGTCCATAGAGAACGTCAGTGTCTCGGACGACATCCCCGAAAGGTTGACCGTGAGAGTGAGATAAGGAGAGCTGTCCACGTACACGACCACGTCGTACGCCCCGGCCACTGTACCTTCGTTCTCGAGGACCACGATCGCTCTGACGCTGTCCGGCGACCTTATCTCGGCCGGAGTGATCGAAAAGGAGACTATCGTCGGAATGAACTCATGCAGAAACCAAGCTGGGTCTAAGATTTTTATGGACGCGAGACCATTCGAGAGACCGGAAAGGACAGCGGTGATGTCGAATACTCCAGTCTCGTTTGCAGTGAACACTACTCCCCCTTCACTGTCGGCGGTCGCGACCTGCGAATCATAGCTCACAAGCGCCGGGAAACCAGGTTCTCCGTCATACCTTGTGACCGTTACGTTGAACGTCTCCCCGAGCATAACCTTTGCAGGAGCAGCGATCTCAAGGTACGGTTCCACCACCGAGTAGTTCGCCCAAACCTTGGTGGGAAGATCGCCCGCAATCGCAACCTCCACACTATGGAGGCCAAGCACTTCGGAAACGAAATCATGATTGATTGTCTTGGATGCAGAAGCGTTCAGCTCGGCTTCCACCTCCGCAAGCGTCTGACCCTGCTCGGAGAATGTGACAGAAGCCGTGCCCGACTTCGCGCCCCAATTCCGGATATCGACGCTAACCGTCACGGATTCACCTTTGGCGACCTGAGCTTTGGATACGTGCAGGTCCAGCAACGCGAACCTCGCAGCCTTTGGGGACAGTAAGTCCGAGAGCCATCCAGGATCCGATGTCGAAACTCTGATGATGGAAACATCTCCATCGGCCATGCCAGTCAATTGCCTTGCAGCGTCGAGAGAAGCCAGAAGCTCGTCATCGAGGGGCGAATCGCTCCGGAACCAGCCGACAATCCTCAGGAACTGGATCTTGACATTGTAGCTGCCGACCACAGGCATCGTGTATGGAAGACGGATTCCCAGACGTTCAAGCAGTCTTTCCCCGACAAGGGCGCTGTCGATCTCGCCTGCGGATTCTCCGGGACTCAGTACAAATTCGGAGAGGGTCGGACCCGTCTCGTTCAACCTCGTCAAGTTGATTCCTCTAACCACAAAAGACTGGCCGTTCCACGATGAGAAGGAGAATATCTCAGGGCTGGCTCCAGTGATGTTCTCCAGCGCGTCGAGAGACGGCAGCATATCGACGCTGACCCGGCTGGAGAATATCGTCGGGGCGTTCGCGTCGGATATGACGAAGCCCTCTCCGGCGGCGAATGCAGCGGGCGCGGATCTCAGCCCGGAGAGAACCGATGTCGTCGTGGTGAATATCATGATCGACAAGGCGATGACGATGATGACTCTCGGACGGATCAGGAGAATGGCGTCACCTCCTTGAGATCCTTGACGGGAGACGACAGGGTCATTTTAAGGGACGGGACAAGGGCGCCTGCCACTCCCGCGCCGACCGTCACGATGAAAGACAGAAGCAGCAAGGACGCGCTCGCCTTGATCAGGAACACCGATGTGAACATGGACGAGGCGACGGTCGAGACTCCGTACGACAAAACGATCCCCAACGCCACCCCCAGTAGCCCTCCCCAAGCGCTGATGATCAGTGCGCTGGTGAGCAGGTAGGACAGTATCCGCCATCTTCCGGCACCTACGGTCTTGATGATCCCGATATCATGTCTCCTGTCAGTCGTCTCCGTCCCGAGGAAGCAGTATGCAAGGACAGCGATAACGAAGACTGATGGGATGAGCGCCCAGTTGGCATCGCGTTCTATCTCTTGGACACCCGAATCCAGGAACTCGATGATCCCGATCATTGGCTGAAGCGAGAATCCTCGAGACTGCAAGTATGCGCTTCCGGACGAATCCGGGTTCTTGAGGATGATGAAATTGAATTCTCCTGGTTCTCCCGTCAGGTTGCCCAGGAGTCCAAGGCTCCCCAACATCCAATTCGATGGGAATATCGATGAAGAGAAGGACCCGTTGACGTTCGCGCTCACGACGCCATGAGCTTCGAGCACGATGTGTCCCCAGAATGGAGAGTCCTGACCTCTGAGCAGCTCGTTTCCGTATCCGATATGTGATTCTGGAAGGACCGCACGCGGGTCGTCAAGCGCGAAGATGCTTGCGGGATCACCTTCTGGAACTGTTCGGGCGCTGATGAACACGCCGAATGCTGACTGCTGAGAGATCTCTGAGACGGACTGTTGACTGAAGAACTCCAAACCACCGGAGCTCGGCTTCGTTGCGAGATAGTACTCTGAAGTGAAATTGTCCTTCAACGTGTCCATCGAGGTTCTCAGACCGCCGACCACCGAGAAGCTGGCGACAATGAACATGGTGCAGAGGGCGATGCCCAGACTAGTAGACCTCGCGCGAGGTCCGAATTTGAATAGTGGGAGAGAACGCATCTAAGCCCGCCGGAAAATGGCGTGGTACACGATATATAGATTCGCAGAGGAGCCGCCTCAGCTGACTGAATCCGCGACCAGCGACACGAGTTCTGCCACATCCATCTTGATGCCCGCGACCTTTGCTCCTCCTGTGAGGTTCGTCACGCAGAATGGGCAGGACGACACGAGCATCTCAGCGCCGACATCAAAGGCCTCTTTGACTCTGATGGAGGCGATGAACTCCGCGCGATCGTTGAACTGGATCTTGTAGCCTCCGCCTGCGCCGCAGCATTGCGAGTTGCGCCTGTTGTGCGGGAGTTCCAGAAATGTTGATTTCGGAAATGCTTTGAGTATCCTTCTGGGCTCCTCGAATATACCGTTATGGCGGCCGATATGGCAAGGGTCGTGATAGGCAACCCTCTTCGGCAAGGGTTTCTTCAGCACAAGCTCCTTGTCCGTGATGAGTTTGTCGATGAACTCCGTCAAGTGGAACAGCTTGAAGTCCAGCTTTCCAGCATAGATCGGATAGTTGTGCTTGAGCGTCATGTAGCAGCCCGCGCACGCCGTCACGACCGTGCTCGCGTTCCTCTTCTCGAACTCTCTGAGGTTGTGCTTGACAAGGCCGTCCTTCTCGTCGGTCACGATGTCCGTCTGTCCGGTTCGGATGAGAGGAGAACCGCAGCACCATTCATCCTTTCCCAGAACATCATATTCGATGCCAGCCACATCCAGCACGCGGGTCGCATCCTGAGCGATCTTCTGCTGGCGATAGCTCGCTGTGCAGCCTGTGAAGTAAAGCACGTCCGGGTTCTTGGAGCGTTTCGCCGATTTGGGTACCCAGTCCTCCCTGTTCTCGTGCGGTTCGTCGTACGGGTTGTGCTTTGCGATGACCCTCGTCCTCAGCGTCTTGTGTCGGTCGAGCGGGCCGGCACCGTTCTTCACGAACCACTCCTTGAGCTGCTCCCAGCGATCGTTGAACTTGATGCCCGCATGACAGACATCCTGGCAGTAGCCGCACGCAGTGCAGTTGTATACCCTCTCAACGAACTCGGGAGTGATCTTCGCGCCGCGTCCGGTGAGCCTGTCGAACGTGCCCGGGTGCGCGTATCTCTTCAGATGATACATCTTCCCGCGCACGCGCCAGGATTCGAAGCCTCTGTCAGAGTTCAGCTGGATAGGGCACACATAGTTGCAGTATCCGCACTGCAGGCAAGCGTGAATGTCTTTGTCGACATCGGCAGGAAGGCGCGGTTCCGGCATGAACTCCCCTCAGCTTGAGGGCGTTTCACACATTCACGAAATATAACAGTTGTGCCGATGCGACCCTATGCGCTGGAAAGATTCATCTAGGACATCCCCGTTTGGCCAAAGCAGAGGCATTGTTTTCGCGTTTCCAGCCTATCAATCCAGGAAACGGGACAGAGGTGGCTGGAGTCATGTCCGCAGACAAGTTGACGGAGAAGACGAAGGAGTGGATGGAGCTCCTTAGCCCCTATCTCAGCGAGCACCGGACCAGGGCGCACAAGTTCTCGCCCAAGGCCTCCGCACTCCTCGTCATCGACATGCAGCGGTGTTTTCTCGAAAGAGAATCACACGCATTCCTTCCTACTTCGAAATTGATTCTCGGCAACGTCGAGAGGCTCGTTGCCAAATACCGCTCCAAGTCGTTGCCTATCATATTCACGAGACATGCGGTCCTCCCGCACGAGGACCCTGGCTCGATGGGCAGATGGTGGGCCGATAGAATCCGAGACGAGGATCCGATGTCGCACATCGTCTCCTCGCTAAGACCGATGGACAGCGAGACCGTGCTGCGCAAGTCGAAGTACAACGCTTTCGCTGGGACTGACCTCGAGGCCAAGCTAAGGAGACTGGGAGTGAAGCAACTCATGATCACTGGCGTGATGACCCATCTGTGCTGCGAGACGACGGCGCGCGATGCGTTCACGAGGGACTTCGATGTCTTTGTTGTCATCGACGGAATGACATCGAGCTCTGAGGATCTCCATGTCTCGTCCCTGAAGACGCTGGTGGACGGCTTCGCGATCCCCGTGACGACTGAGGAGGCGCTCCGATGGCTGAGGTGAAGAACGCGGTGATTGTCGGGGCAGGGCCTGCGGGGATGGCTGCGGCGATCTACCTGCAACGTGCTGGCTTGGCACCTCTGGTTTTGGAGAAGGATACGCCGGGAGGCCTGCTAAGGAACGCCAACCTCGTTGAGAACTATCCGGGTTTCGCGCGCGGGATAGGTGGCGGAGAACTCGCTGCTCTGTTCGCGGAGCAGGTGGAGAGTCTCGGCATCGAGGTGAAGAAGGATTCTGCCAAGAGGGTGAAGTTGACCGGAGACATCTTCAAGATCGAAACTGAATCGGCCGTACTTGCCTCTCGCGCTGTCATCATCGCCTCCGGAACCCGGCCGAGGGTTTCCCGGATTCCAGGGGTCGAATTGCTTGAAGGGAAAAAGGTCTTCTCAGACATAGTTTCAATGCATATTCCTGAAAATAAAGAGAACCATTATCTTGTCCTCGGAGGGGGTGACGCGGCGTTCGATTACGCCCTCAACCTCTGCGGGCGAGGGCATCGGGCAACCATCGTTTCGCGCTCTCAGCCTCAATGCCTTCCGCTTCTTAGGGAAAGGGCGGCTGCGAATGGGATTGCAGTCCGAGAAGGCATCCTGGTCGAGCAGGTGGAGGAAACGGTGCAAGGCGTTGTGATGCGGTGTCGAGCGGGTCCGAGGCGCCTGAGACTGTATGGCGATGCGGTCGTGGTCGCGTACGGCAGGTCTCCAGAACTCGGGATGCTGGACCGCGCGCTGCTCAGGCGCGTCAAGAACATCGAGAGCCCTCCAGCGACAGAAGTCCCAGGTCTGTACCTGGCCGGGGACGTTGCCCGGGGAAGGAACCGCCAGACCGGCATAGCTGTTGGCGACGGGATCATGGCCGCGATGCTTCTCGAGCAGTTCGTCGCGAGCAGGAGGCGGAAAGGATGAAGGTCATCGCGGAATACGGGAACGAGGACATCGCGAAGGTCTACGTGGCGCGCATGCGCGAGGAGGACACGGACTCCCCGGAGGAGCATCTCGTGGAATTCGTCGAGTCTGTCCAACCTCCTCTGCCGCGCGACAAGAAGTGGGTCCTGATCGTCTCGTCGATGTTCGGCTGTCCGATCAAGTGCAAGATGTGCGACGCCGGGGGCGGGTTCAGTGGGCGGCTATCGGCGGACGAGATACTTGCTCAAATCGACCACATGGTCCGAAGAAGATTCCCGGATGGCAGGATTCCGATACCGAAATTCAAAATACAGTTCGCCAGGATGGGAGAACCAACGCTGAACCATTCAGTGCTGGACGCGATGATGCGCCTTCCTGAAGTGTACGACGCTCCCGGTCTGAATGTCTCTCTCTCAACTGTCGCCCCGAGCACGCCGGTAGCGGAATCTTTCTTCGAGAGGCTAGTGGCCGTGAAAGACCGGTGCTACGCTGGTGGAAGGTTCCAGCTGCAGTTCTCGATTCATACGACGGATCAGGTGAAGCGTGACGAGCTGATCCCGGTCAAGAAGTGGTCGATGGAGAAGATTGCGGAATACAGCAAGGACTTTGCCAGACCGGAAAAGGGAGACAAGAAGGTAACACTCAACTTCGCTCCAGCAGTGGGATATCCGATCGATCCAGAGGTCATCCGAAGGCATTTCGAGCCATCTCGATTCCTTATCAAACTGACCCCTTTGAACCCGACTGTGAGATCCGCGGAGGAGTCTCTGGCTTCGGCCATCGATCCGCGAGACTTAGGCTCTTCGGAGGAGCTAGTCAGCGCTTTCAGGCGCGAAGGCTTCGAGGTGATTCTGAGCATCGGGGAGCTGGAAGAGAATAGAATTGGGAGCAACTGCGGGCAGTACATCCAGAGGGCTCTCAAGTCAGGGACCAGGCCGACCAGTGGCTACGACCTCGAACGCTACAGTCTGAACTCGAACACGGGATAACTGCAACTGCTCGGTCAGCTTCTCAACAAGAGGAATCCTCTGTAGTCCATATTGTGCTCGAGGAACTCGGGCCAGTCCCATTTCTTGGAGGACACGAGCATCCTCACCTGTTGTGTCAGGTCTATTTGACCGGTTATGATTAGGCCAGCGCTCGATGCGAACGCGGTAAACTCGCTCACGGTCACGGTTCCGCCTATGCATTGTTCCCATGAACCGTCGTCCGCAGCCTTTGTCGTTCTGAAGGCGTCCGAGATGGCGATCCTTGCACCGAGTTTTGAAATGCGAGCTATCTCCCGCATCGCGGCTGCCTTGTCCGGCAGGAGGTTGATCGTCGCTTGACTCACGACGACATCGACCGACCCTTTGGACATAGGCAAGCGCTCCAGGTCGGCTCTCACAAGCTCGATGTTCATGTCCTTGAATCTGGTGTGCTTCGAGATGCTGCGGGACACGCACAGCCCGGGGGAGGAGAAATCCACACCTATCAACATCCTCGGCGGACAGAGTTCCATAGCTCTGAACGCGAGGCAGCCTGTCCCAATTCCGAGATCGACCACAACCTTGTCGGTGAGCGGGTGCACCATGGACAATAGCGGGTCAGCCACCATCGAGAGGGCTTTCCTTCTTTCAGACGCGGCCTTCTCGTCTTGGCCACTCCACTGATCATCATACTTCGCCCGGGTCTTCTCTTTCAGAGATGTCGGACTCGACCCTGGACACGTGGATTTCTTCGGCAATTCGACTCCCTCGATTTCTGATATTGCACGGATGGTATCGCATAGGTAGTTAGTTTAAATTACCCCGCAACGGTTGCACTATTGCAGTCTTCTAGAAGTGAAAGGGTCAGGGCTTTCCATGGACAAATTCGAGAGAATCACGATACGGAAGATGGTCACCCCGTCGCTCTATTTGCAAGGCAAAGGAGCCATCTACTACCTCGGCCAGAAAGCGTTCACCTTCGGAGACAAGGCCTACGTCGTCGGCGGGTCGACGGCGCTAGAAATGGCAGGAGATAGGATAAAGAAATCGCTCGTTTCGAACGGCATCGAAGTCGTAGGGTGGAGAGACTCTGTCAAGGATTGCACTTATGCGACCATCAACAGGCTAGTTGAGGAGGGCAGGCACACCAAGGCGCACTTCGTGGTAGGTGTGGGAGGAGGAAGGGCGATCGACACTGCGAAAGTTGTCGCATGGAAGATGAAGGTCCCAGCCATCTCGGTGGGAACTCAATGCGCGACCAACGCAGATGCGAGCGCGGAATCGGTCGTCTACACGGAGGACCATAGATACCTCGAGACGCTCGTGCTCCCCAGGAATCCAGTCGTGGTGATCGAGGACACGGAGATCATCGCGAAAGCTCCTGTCAAGTTTCTGATCTGGGGAATGGGAGATGCCCTATCCACGAAGTTCGAGGCGGAGGCGTTCGCAAAGGCCAGAGACAAGAGGAAGGACGCGGAGGTTCCCCCGACCGCAGCGCTCGCCCTGGCAGACTCCTGCTACCGCAGCCTGATGGAGCATGGCCAGAAAGCAGTCACCGACCTCAAGAACGGCATACACTCGCACGAGGTGGACGAGGTCATCGAAGCTGTGAAACTGTCATCGGCCATGGCCTTTGAGAACACGGGCTGTGCCCTTGCTCACGCTCTGCACAACGGCCTCACGCGGACGGGGCAAATCAGGGGAGAACACGGCGAGATCGTGGCGTATGCGACGATCGTCCAGGCCGTCTTCGAGAACAGGCCACGAGATGATGTTAGACACCTCGTCTCGTGGTGCGACAGAATCGGCCTCCCGACCAAGCTGAAGTACTTTGGAGAGCCGTCGAAATCCGCACTGAGGATTGCTGCCGAGCACGCGGCCGAGAAAGATGCCAACAGCAAGAACATGCCTGACAAGATGAGACCGTCCGAGATTCTGGAAGCCATTGACAAGGTGGAACGAGGGGCGTTCTGATCAAGCTCAGGCCGCAGATGGCACATCGTGCCAAAATGGTCTTTTCAGTGCGCTGACTCTGTGCCTGGCAATGACCACGGCTGCCGTGAAGACGCCTGCGATATCGAATATGATATCCCCCGTCGTGTCAACGCCTGGGTGGAAGTTGGACCACCCGAAAACGAAGTCCGTGATGAACTCGGTGAACTCGAAGAAGATTGACACGACTATGATCGTCGTGACTGCCAGCATCAGCTTCCTACGACCATTCGTCTTCGGCGGACCCGTTGGACTCACGGTCCAGCAGATGAAGGACCAGAGGAACATCGTCAGGACGAGCGTTCCGAGGTAGTGCGCCAGATTGTCGTACCAATTGAGGTCGGAAGCGCTGTATCCGAAGTATCCAGGCATGCCCGCGTCGATTAACACCATGAAGAAAAGCATGATGATCGCCCCACCCGTTATGACCGCTTTCCGCTTCATCTCGAAGACGATCAGCGGGATCATGATGACGAACGAGAACGCATATGTCCAGCTGGACCATGACCATCCTCCGCGCTCCATCGACATGAGAAACAGGGTGACCAGGATCACGAGCACGGAAACGGAAGCAAATGGAAAGGCTAGCCATCGAAAGGTGGAACTGGGGAGGTCGCAGTGGAGGTACGTGGCCGGCTCCTCATGTCTCAGTCCCATCCTGCGCGAGTATCGCGCCACATCAGTCTCTCTCACTCTAAAGAACAATCACGAACAACTCTACAGGATAGGACTTACGCCATCCGCCTATTAGTGTTATTCCCTAAGTGACCCCTTCTTTGAGACCAAACGCTCGTATTCCTTGACCAGAACGTTGCCCTTTTTCAACACATCCGCAGGCAATGGTTCTACCCTATGCTCCTTCAAGATCTGCTTCGCGAGCGCCCTGGTCTCCTTCGTCATCGACGTCGAGAGTGTCGCCTGCCAATGTCTCTTGCTTTGGTCGCGCGGCAGCAGCTCGCCCCTGAAGTTCCTGATGGTGTGCGGGTGCTTCAGGAATGTGCCCCCGTGGCCGACCGCGTCGATGACATCGAGTGCGATCTTGTCCTTGCTCACCAGGAACTTGTGCATGTAGGTCCGGATGTCTTGCCAGACGAACGAGTCGAGCACGAGCTGCTCGAGACCGGCACCCTTCGCGTGGTCGAGGCTGCCCGCACCGGACATCATGTCTGAGCCGGAGAAAGTGTTCAACATCACTCCCAAGGATTCGCTGATGGATGCCTGTATGCCGGGCTCCTTTGTCTCGAATCCCCAGCTGGACGTGTGGCACGGCAGTCCGTACCGCTTCGCCATCTGAGCAGCACCAGCAGAGATCAGCGGAAGATGGTACGCATTGTAGTCCATCACGCCCGTCATCATGTCCATCGGGGCTGACTCCGAGCTGTACACGAACGGCGCTCCTGGGGAGGATGTCTGAGAGATAACAAGGCTTGCGAGGTTCTCTGCGTTGATGTTCTCCAAAGTACCAGCCATCGTGACTGGCGATGAGAGGCCTGAGATTGACATAGACATGGATATCACGGGTATGCCTGCCTTAGCGAACTCAACCTGCGCCTCGATCTCCGCCTTCTCGAAACAGAGAGGTGCGATCGAGCAGCTGATTACCGAGAATAGCGGCTTCTTCCTCAACTGCTCTGGTCCTCCTGCGACAAGGGAGGCGAGCTCGACCTGCTTGCGAGCGTCCTCGACGCCGTGCGTCGCAGGGACGACATGTATGTGCTTCGTGTTGTTCTGCAGAACGGTCCACAGGGAATTCAATGCGAGCGCTTCTTGCGGGACATCTCCGGCGGTCACAGTGGTCCAGCAAATGTCGACGCCTTCCACGGCGTCAGCGACCTTCGAGAAGTTCGCGAGGTCCTTGTTCGTTGTAGGTCGCGGCTTTCCAGTCTCGAGGTCATGAGTGTAAACTGCGAGTCCAGTCGTGGCCATCAGTGGATAGGTCTCGACGGGGATCTCCTTGTCGTGCTTCGGGTTCCTCGCGCCGAGCTTGATCCGCTTCGGTGCCTTCTTGACGGCCTCCATGACCATGTTCTCTGAGAGCTTCGCGACCCCTTTCTTGTAGTCGACGGCCGCGCCCGAACGCTCAAGCATCATGAGAACGGATTCGCTCTTGACCATGACTCCGATCCTCTCGAGACATCTGAGACTCTGTTCGTGAATCAGCTCCTCCTCATCCTTGTCGAAGAACTTCAAACGCGCGACCGCCATCCGACATTTCTCCCGCTTTGGCCTAGGCGAACGGTGGATGGACAACTACTCTAAAAGGATTTCCGAGCGCGTGCTTCTCCAAAAGGCCGGCAATTGGAAAGAACCTTAAGGAATGAGCGTGGATTGAATCGCGGAGGAGAGCGGATTGAATTGTCCGGACTGCCTCGGGGAGAACCCTGAGGGGGCTCGGTTCTGCGGTTCCTGCGGGAAGGGACTGAAACCTGGACAGGGGGATGGAAGAAGCGCAGATCCGAGAGGTTGCGTTTCATGTGGCAAGATCATTGACCAGAGGGTCTACTTCACCATGTGCCCACATTGCGGTTTCAACTACAGGATAGAAATCTTCCCGACTAACGGGAAAGAGAGGTTGACAGTCAGGTCTCTCGTTCCATCGTTCTTGACGGGCGCAGTGGTCGTGTGCGCAACCCTCCTACTGCTACTGCTCATTGGATGAGAATAGAAAGGGGTTTCAAATCGGTCGGCTCAGGTATGCGCGTCCAGTCTCTTACCGACCGCATCCCAGTTGACGATGTTCCAGAAGGCGTCTACGAACTTCGCGCGGTCGTTCTTGTAGTCGATGTAGTATGCGTGCTCGAAGACGTCAACGACCATCAAAACAGTGTAGGTCGGCATCACGTTAACGTTGTGCTTCTCGATCTGCATGATGTATGGCCTGGTTGTCTGAGCGCCCAACGCGAGTGCTGCCCAGCCTGACCCTTCGACACTGTTCGCCGCGGCTGTGAACTCCTTCCTGAACCGGTCGAGCGTGCCGAACTCCTTCACGAGCCAGTCACCGAGCTTTCCGCCTGGCTTGTCCCCGCCCTTACCCTTGGGTCCCAAATTGCCCCAGAACAGGGAGTGCAGGACATGGCCCCCGATGTTCCACGACAGCTCCTTGAGCGTCGATTTCACATCGAAGTCCGCGCCTTCCGCCCTGGCCTTGTCCATCTTGGCGAGAATGTTGTTCGCGCCGTTGACATAGCCTTGGTGGTGCTTCTCGTAGTGTATCTTCAGTTGTTCCTCAGATATGAATGGCTTGAGGTCCGCGTATCCATACGCCAATTTCGGGAGACTGAATGTCTTCACTTCGTCCACGTTTTCCCTCCGCGTGCTGCTTAAGACATTCTAGGCGTTTATGTAGATTTTGACGTATTGCGTAATTGCATAGCTCGCGGGGCAGCTCACCATCAACTCTTAAGTACGCTAGCCGATATGCGCTAGAGGGTTGAGACCATGACGAAGCGATTGAATCCGTTGGAACAGAACTCACCCTTCATGCTGCTCCTGCTTCATCGCGGAGCAGGCGTCCAGGTCGGAAAGGATTGGCAGTGATTTTCTCATCGACCTAGCTCCGAAACCTCTTAGCATTCGGATTTGAAGGATTTTCAATTCAAGTTCATCACAACGAAGGTGGAAATCATGGCAGACAGGCAGTCAATCTTGAACGAGCTGGAGAACAGCGTGAAGACTCTCAATCAGGGGGGCGCGGTCGAAGGCGCGAATAGAGCCATCGCAGCGGGAGTGAACCCGGTGGAGGCCATCGACGCCCTCTCTAGAGGGATCAGAGATGTAGGCGAGAAGTTCGCTAAGAAGGAGATGTTCGTCGTCGAGCTGATCTACGCCGCCAGCATCATGGAGGAAGCAATCAAATTGCTGGAGCCCGAGCTCAAGAAGAGCAAGGAGAAGAGGCACTCGACCGCCAACTTCGTGCTGGGGACCGTCGCGGGCGACATACACGACATCGGCAAGAACCTCGTGAAGATCATGCTCGAGGCGGGAGGGTTCGAGGTGCACGACATCGGCAAGGACGCTCAGACGGAGACATTCGTGTCGAAATCGAAGGAAGTGGGCGCAGGAATCGTGGGTGCATCTTCTCTCATGACCACGACAGTCGACGTGCAGAAGGAGATTGTGGACGCGCTCAGATCGGCTGGGGTGAAGGCCCCTCTCATGGTCGGGGGTGCAGCCGTCTCTGAGGAATGGGCCAAGGAAATCGGGGCGCATTACTGCGCGGACGCTGGAACGGCAGCTGAGCTCGCGAAGCACCTGATCGGGAAGGGAGCGTGAGGAGATGGCGAAGGAACCCATGAAGATGGGACATTTCGGCATGAAGCGGTTCGAAGTGATGGAGCCGAAGAGCGCGGAAGCGATCCACGTCAACTCGCTCTACCTGCTGGAGAAGATGGGCATCAAGGTCGTGAGCGACGAGGGCAGGAGACTCCTCAAGGAGGCTGGAGCGGATGTCGACGAGAAGACCAAGATCGCGAAGATCCCGAAGTACCTGGTCGAGGAGTCGATGAGGAGGTGTCCTCACTCCTTCAAGATGGCTGCGAGGAACCCCAAGAACGATTTCGTGCTCGATGGAAGGCACTGCTACACATGCACCGATGGTGTCGGACTCGCGACGATCGACCTTGAGACCGGCGAGAGGCGCGGTTCGACCTTGAAGGACGTTGAAGACTCGGCCAAGATCGTCGACTACCTGCCGATGATGCACATGTACAATCCTCTAGTCACACCGCTCGAAGTGCCGAAGCACGCGCACACCGTGCACGAGTTCAAGGCCGCGCTGGAGAACTGCGAGAAGCATTACACGACTGGCTCAACATACCAGAAGGAGGAGGCCGTCTACGAGTTGAAGATGGCCGCCGCTGTCGTAGGCGGAGAGAAGGAGCTCAAAAAGAGGCCGATCATCTCGAGCTTGACATGCACGACATCACCGATGGTCCTCGGCATGACCACCGATGCGGCAATCGAGTTCTCGAGAGCCGGTTGCCCGCCCTTGTTGATGACCATGCCGTTGATCGGCGCGACCGCTCCGATGACGGTTGCGGGCGCGACATTGCTCGGGAACGCGCAGGTTATCGCTCTCGCTACTGTCCTGCAATTGGCGGCACCTGGCTCGCCTCTGTGCTACAGCACCGAACCGATGGCGATGGACGTCCAGACGGGACTGTTCGAGGGGTTGTTCCCCGCGGCGGACATGGTGAGGGCAGCGCATGTCCAGATGGCAAAGTACTACAAGATCCCGATATTCGTGGGCGGTTGGGGCACGTGCTCTAAGGTGCCTGATGTGCAGGCCGGATACGAGAAGGCATTCTCCGCTGTCCTCTGCTACTTGTCGGGAGCGGACATGACTTCGGGGCCCGGTCTGCTCGAGAATTGGACGGTGCTATCGTTCGAGCAGCTGATCATTGACCACGAGATGTTCACGATGATGGCGGATATGCTGAAGGGCTTCCCGGTGGAAGACGACTCGATGCCTCTCGACGTGATAATGGAGGTCGGGCACGAAGGCCACTTCATGGGCAAGAAGCACACGCTAGACCACTTCAGGCAGATGTGGCAGCCCATGGTCACGGACGGGCAACCGTACAAGACTTGGAAGACCCAGGGTTCGAAGAGCGCAGTTGACCATGCCAAGGAGAAGGCCAAGGAGATCCTGAAGACGCACAAGCCCGAGCCACTGGCTGCAGACCTGAGCAGTGAGCTTTCGAAGCTCGTTGCCGAGGCAGAGAAGAACATCCCGCACTAGAGATCCTGGATCACCCACAAACTACTTCCAGCTCACCTGTTTCGTACGCTAGTCCAGATGCCATCAGATTGCGATGGAGCGAAAATGAGAATGAAACAGATGAGGAGCGCGCTGACTCCTCACGCAAGAGTTTGACCGGTGCGGATTCAGAACTTCTTGAACGTGCTCTTCTTCGCGTTGCAGATCGGGCACAGGTCCGGGGCACTTCCTTCCATCGTGTACCCGCAGACAGGGCAGATGTAGATGTCTCCGGCCTCGGCGTCCTTTCCTGATTCGACCGCCGCCTTTGCCTTCTCGTACATCTTCTCGTGTATCTTCTCGGTCTCGAGCGCCCAGAAGGTGCTCCTCGTGGCGCCCTTCTCCTCCTGGAGCTCTGCAACGGCCTTGAAGGCTGGGTACATCTCGGTTATCTCGTAGTGCTCACCGTCGATGGCGGACTGGAGATTCTCCTTGACCGTCTTGATCAGGCCGAGCGTCCTCAGATGGTTTGTCGCGTGGACCTTCTCTGCCGCCGCGATGGCCCTGAACATCCTGGCGACCTGAGGCTTTCCCTCGGTCTCGGCCTTCTCAGCGAAAATCGTGTACTTCATGTATGCTTGGCTCTCTCCGGCAAAAGCTTCGTGCAGATTCCTGTCTGTCATCGCGTGCATTCAATATCCCCTGTTAGACTACTTCGGGATTCGCACAGCAAAGCGCCAATAAAGAGTTTTTGCCGATGTCGAACCACTGAAGGCATCCTTTCATAATCCCCGAGTGCTTTTGCCCGTGTGCCATGGACCCACTGATGCACGTGCTCTTGCCGCTCCTGTTCCTCCTTGCGCTGAGGATTGACACGAAGAAGACCATATTGTTGGCTCCGCTGGCGATCCTGCCGGATTTCGATGCTGCCTTCAACCTTCACAGGGCGGCGTTCCACAGCTTCATCCCTGTGATCATCCTCCCGATTAGCCTCATACTGTACTCGAAGACCAAGAGACCTGAATGGATGCTTGGCTCCCTGCTGGTGTTGTTCTATCTCGCTTCGCACATCGTCTTGGACCTCGGAGGAGTGGCGTTCGCATGGCCCTTCACGACGGACATGCTCTACTTTGACCCCGAGGTGACTTTCAACATGAATGGCGGGATCAACTTCGTGTTCCACCTTCAATACGGCATCAAGCCCTATGTCGAGATGACCACTACCGATTTCCTGTCCGAGACGGGCTTCGCGATGATATTCTTGGGAGTCCTCGTCGCTGCTGTCTTCCGGAAGGATGCCAGGAACGCTTTCGTCCGCATTCTTGAGATCGCGAAGGGGTTCCTACACAGATGAGGACCTCGAGTCAGTACGCATTTTGTGCTACAGTTCGGGGTCCGTGCGGGAAAAGGCTTTAAGACTGGAGGCCAAGTGGGCTTCAGAGTACAAAGGGGAGTCAAACAAAATGCTAGCAATCGCAAAGGTGCTGATCCTCGCATTTGCCGTGACCGGGGTAGCGGGCACGGGCGTTGCGACCGGCGTAGTGCACATACCCTTGCAGCACGCGATAGACATACACAAGAACCACCTGGACCAGAACTCCACGATGCCCGAGCAGAGCAGGCATGGGCAGCAGAATGCCCTCGACCACCTGATGGAGAACCAGCAAAGATGGTTGTCTAATCCGCACAACGAGACAGCCGATGTCAACGACACAGACGTCGAGCAACCGGAGATCGACTAAGGCCTTCGACCAGGTATTTGGTTCAAACACCTTTTCTCAGTTCTATTTATACATTGCCTTATTCTTCTGAATCCGCGTTTTCCCAAGACTGCTGGATAGACCCTATTCTCTCGTGCCAGCAGCATTCTCAAAATCGAGAACGAGGTCTTGCTGATATAAATACTCAGGCCGACCGTAGTTTCCAGTTGCATATCTCAAGAGAAGGAATCCTCACTATGCCTCTCGATCATACGCACCCAAGAGATCGTCCTCCAGTCCATGCACTAGTCCCGAAAGGGCTCTTGGCGATCTTCGTGTGCGCGTTCCTTCTGGCCACTCCTTTCCTGGCGCTCGTCCCGTCCGTTAGATCGGATCCCGGCCCCGGCACGAACGCCGACATGACGCGGACGCTCACATGGGACTTCGACAACCCCGCCAACTACTCAACGACCAATGCGCTCGTCTCAGGTGGGTTTGGCACGCTCTCTCCAGTGAATGAGACCGTCTTGGAGAACACCCAGACTGGCTATGCACAGGGTGTAAGACTTGACAACGTTGACATCAACACGGTGCCGAACTCCATAGTCCTAGACCAGCGTGTTCAACCTGTAACAACAGTCACGATTCAGCCTGGCCCTGCGGACGGTATGGACACTTGCTTGTTGGAATTTTGGCCTGACGACTACTCAAACGGAGACGCTAGATCCATCGGGATAGATTCGCTGAACACCAAGAACATCCGACCCCTCCTGAAATTCGATCTCTCGAGCATACCTTCAGACGCGGTCGTCGAGAATGCCACTCTTCTCGTTGATCTCCAGACAGGAAACAAGGCGAACGCAATCGTCTTCAACGTCCACGCCCTGACCGCGAACTGGACGCAGACCGAGGCCTCCTGGAATTCCGCCTCATCCACGCAGTTGTGGACGACCCCGGGCGGCGACTACGATCCCTTCATATTCTACAGAGGGACCATCACCAAAACGCCAGGCTGGTACCCGATTGACGTTTCAAGACTCGTAGACATCTGGCTCAAGGGAATTCTCGCCAACAATGGCATGATCATGGTCCCAGACAACGGCGACAACACCGTTTCGTGGAAGTACTTCTACGCTTCGGAAGAGAACACCGCAGCAGTTCGGCCGAAGCTCGTCGTGAACTACACGCTCGAAAGTCCAACCGGAGTATACGAATCGAAGGCGCTTGGCCCTGGCACCAACTCGCAGTTCACGCTCGCGAGCTGGTCGAATGCGACCCACTTCGGCCTCACGGATGAATTCGGTGGCACCTCGCTCTCGACAAAGTGGTCCTGGCTCAACAAACCAACGGGTTCCGGAGACTATGATGTGGGCGTGGCTCGCCCTGGTTGGTTGCACATCAGAGGGGAGGGCAACAGAGAGCTGGTGGGCAGCACGATCGGCGCGAATTACATCTATCAGAGAGTCTCAGGATCTTTCAATTCGGAGACGCACGTCAACGTCACTTTCTCGGCGATCCCTCAGGGCGCGGGCATACTGCTTGAGAATGACCCGATGACTTGGGTCAGCTTCGCCATGACAGGGACTGGCATCAATACTAGACTGATTCTGCAGGCGACTGAGCAGGGGGTCAGCGTTTTCACGGACCAAATCACGTGGTCTGGAAAGACCGACGCATACCTGCGTCTCGACAGATCAGGCGGGTCGATCTCAGCTTACTACAGTGACGATGGTCTCACGTGGGTGCTAGTGAGGACATTCGTGCCTGCCCTTCCGTACATGGATAATCTCAGGCTGGGTCTGTGCGTCTTCTCGGGCACGAGCTCCCAAAGACCCGATGCATACTTCGACTACTTCCGAGCGACTCCGATAGGGATTCCGATCGATATGCAGGTGGAGGCCAGGCTGGGCAACTCCACGACGCTAACGGACCCATCTTGGGAGGCGTGGGCGCCACTCCCGTCCGAGTCGGGGTCCGTTCTGGGCAGATCAGCCAGGTACATCCAATACAGAGTCACTCTCACCTCTACCCAGAGTTGGGTCTCGCCCCAGTTCTCGGGCTTCGAATGCCACTACGAGCGCTACTCACCCGATGGCGTGATTACCACGCAGGATCTGGCAATATCCCATTTCAAGAGATGGCTCACCATCACAACCACCGAGCAACTCATTAGCGGGACCATCAGCTATTCCTATTCTATCGATCACGGGACGACTTGGAATCCGCTCCAAGTGGGCTCGAACAGCATAACCGACGCCGTCCCGTACATTATGGTCAAGGCAGTCATTCACTCGACAGACACATTCTTGTCTCCCAAGGTGGACAGGCTCGTCGCGCAGTATGCTGTGGCAGCGACCTCGTTCTACATGGTTACTCCTGCCACGGTCGTGGTGGGGGAGCGATTCAGTTTCACGCTAGAATCAAAGGATGAGACAAACGCGACAATTGAACACTGGACCGGGAATGTGGGTCTTAACGCGAGGGATGCAACTGGTGCCGGTCCGGCGACTTCCGAGCTGACAGTTACCTCCGCCTGGATAAGCCTGTCTGGCAGAGTCGTAGTGGCGAACGAAGCCTACGCGGTGAAGGAGACGATCAGGGTCATGGCCAGCGCGGACGGTGTATTCGGGCTCAGCGAGCCGATCATGTTCCTGCCAAGCGCGCTCGGCGCGATCAACATCACGCCTGCAGCCACCTCGGTCCTCGAGTTCTCTCATCAGAAGTATACGGCAATTGGCTACGACTCGTTTTGGAACCCGATAGCTGGTATGGATTTCGATTGGACAGCAGATCCCGCGATAGGCACCCTCAACACGACGATTGGATCCTCTATTGACCTCGCAACGGGAGCTGGCAGACAGGAAGGATTGCTGACCGCCACCAACGGGACGGTCTCCGGATCCCTGCTGATAAGCGTCGTCCCACCTATGTTTCCACCTGAGTTCACCGGTTCTATTCCAGATCAGGTGCAGGACGAAGACTTCGGAACTTGGACACTCAATATCTCGACCCTAGTTTCTGACGTCGAAGACTCCTGGTCCGAAATGAGATGGTACACTACGAACGAGAGGCTCGTCAAGGTAGGCGGCGAGAACCAGACGGGCAACATGGAGATCGAATTCACAACGAAGAAGGACCAGTGGGGGGCAGACGTGCTCGGGCTTGTGGTCGTCGACTCTGACGGCCTGACAGCCTCGACGACGGTAAATGTCACCATCAACCCGATTAACGACGCCCCAACGATAGACCACATCACACCTTTGGTGGTCAAGCACGATGTGGACTACGCATACAACTTCAGGTACTACATCGCAGACGTGGACACGCCCCTGGAGGACCTGGTTCTATCGGTCGATGGGGCAAGCGCGAGCTACGCCACGATAAGATGGCTCACAATCACTTTCAACTATCCTCTTGCCCTGAATGGCACGACACAGTATGTTGTCGTGACTGTGAGCGACGGCGGAAGATCGGCGTCGACCGTCGTGAAGATAACCGTGACGGATGACAACGTGCCCGTGTCGCAAAGGCTTCCTGATCTCACCATGGACCAGGGAGAGGAAAGTATCGGCTATTTCAATCTCGACAACTACTTCACGGACCCGGACATGGATGTGCTGTACTTCGCCTATGGATGCGATCATGTCAGGGTCGTGATTCAGCTCAACCACACAGTGGACTTCTACGCTCCGCCTGACTGGTGGGGACAAGAGTACATCATCTTCATCGCGACCGATCCGCATGGGGCGAGGTCAGAGCAGGCGATGAGCGTCACCGTGCTCCATGTCAACCAGCCGCCAACAATAACTGGCGTGCCCGATCTGAAGGTGAGGTTCGACTCGAGGTACGACTTCAGCCTCGCACCATACATCTCGGACCCGGACAACCCCATCGACACGCTCTCGATAGGCACTGACGACACCCACATCGCAGTCATAGGAGCGACCATCTCACTGCTGTATCCCCAGTCGATGAACGGGACCAGGGTGCAAGTCAGGATATCGGTCAGCGACGGTGAACTGGCCGACTCGATGACGATCAACGTGACTATCTCAGAGGACTCCCCGCCATATGTGAGGCCCGCGCCGAACAACCCGCCCGACCACTCCTTCCTCGAGGACGTGGAGACCTCCTACCCGATCGGCAGATCGCTCAGCGACTTCTTCGCGGACGCAGAGGGCACGGGAGCCCTGACATTCTACGCGTTCAGTTCCTCGCCGAACGTGACCGCTACCGCTGTAGAGATCGCGCCCGGCAGCTGGTCGATCGACTTCGTGGCGGATCCATACTACAACGGCGTCTCGGTGTTCACTATAAGGGCAACCGATCCTGAGGGTTCGATCGTCGAATACACAGTCAACCTTGAGGTCGTACCTGTTCCAAACGCCCCTGTGCTGAACATACAGCCCAAACATATCACAGTGGTCGAGGGAACGCAGGTCGCAATCGACCTGTCAGGCAACGTGACCGACCCTGACGTCGAGGACAAGCAGTTCGATTTCCAGGCGATCAGTGAGTACGTCCCCGATTACATAGTGATGAGGTCAGGAGTCCTGGTGCTCGAATTCAAGGACTTCCTGTCATCCGAGGAGTCCAGGACATTCGAGATTACAGTAAGGGTCGTGGACTCGAGCGGACTCTCCGACAGCGACACACTCACGATAACCGTCGTGAGGGCTCCTCCTGTAAACGCGGCAAAGGACAATCCGTGGTTGTATATCGGCATGATAGCCATGGGTGGCGCTGCGATTGGCATGCTGTTAGTCGTTGTGAGCAGGAGGAAGAAGCCGTTCGAGGTCCAGGACATGATGCTGATACACAACGACGGCTTCCTGATCACCAGGCTGGCGCACCATGCCGAGGGAGAGATAGACCAGGATGTCATGAGCGGGATGCTCACGGCAGTCCTCAACTTCGTCGAGGACTCCATGGGCACGAGCGCTGATTCACTCAAGACTTTCGGGTTCAAGGAGTACCAAGTGCTCGTCAGCAGAGGGCAGAAGGTGTTCGCCGCAGTCGTGTTCAAAGGCGACCTCCCAGGCGACATCGACAAGCCGATGAAGGAGTTCATCGACACCGTCGAGAGGATCTACAAGAAGAATCTCGCCCACTGGACAGGGGACATTGAGACCGACTTCGCAGGTGTCGAGGTGCTCATCAATAGATTCGTCAAAGAGAACAGCAAGGGTCACAAGGCCGGGGCCGGCGAGGGCATCTGGAGGAAGATGGCCTCGAGGGGCAAAGTGAAGCCTAAGAAGGTCACGGTCAACACCATCACACAGGAGAAGGTCGACAGGCGAGACACCCTGGCGGGTAAGGAAAGTGGCAAGTGAGAGCCTGTCTCCGAGTCACAGGATTACTCGATAGCGAGCGCGGGAGCAAGGAGGAAACGGGCTTGCCTCAGGCTTACTGGTTCACTTCTTCTGACCCGCGATGAAGTCCGCCCAAGCAGAATCGAACTCCTTGATGGTCTCCTCGGTCTTCTGGTGGAACGGCATCTTGATGAGCATCTTGTAGGGCACCGTGACGATATGAGCGCCCGCTAGCGCGGCCTTGACGACGTCGCTCGGGTCCCGTATGCTGCCCACGATTATCTTGGTCTTGGTGTCCATGGCGTCGAGGATGGCCCTGGACTCGCGGATGACTCTCTCTGGATCCTCATTTGCGTCCTTGATGCGGTTGTAGAATAGGCTCGCGTAGGTGGTCCCTGCAGATGCGGCGAGCATGACCTGGGCGGTGGACATCATGGCGGTCATGTTGACCTTTATGCCCCTCTTCTCGAGAGTGGAGGCGATCCTCAATCCCTTTCCGTCGCCCCACATCGGGACCTTGATGACGACGTTCTTGCCCCATTTGGAATACTCCTCCGCTTCCCTGAGTATCCCTTCGAGTCCGGATTCCGTGACCTCGAGGCTCACGGGACCGTCTATCATGCCGAGTATCTTGCGAACGTGATCCTTGAAGTCCGTGCCCTTCTCCTTCTGAAAAATCTTCTGGTTGGTCGTGAGGCCTTTCGTGATGCCCCAAGTGAGTATCTCTTTTATCTCGTCCAGATTCGCAGTGTCAAGAAACAATTCCATTCTTCTCACGTTCCTATGATGGTCTTTGCGGCCTCTACCAAGTCAGCTGCAATGGCATCGGGTTCGATCCCTCTTGCCTTCATATGACTGCAGAGCTCGCATTTCATATCTCCTATTAGGATTGTTCGGCATCCAGCTCTCTTGCCAGCCTCGATGTCTGAGAGGTTGTCGCCCACCATCCAACAGTCCTTGAGGTCCGCACCGGCCTCCTTCGCCGCCTTCAGGATCAGGCCCGGCTTCGGCTTTCTGCAGTCGCATATGACTCTGTAAGCTTCGACGACGGCGTCGGGATGGTGGAAGCAATAGTGCTCGCCGTCGAGACGGGCTCCGCCCTTGCTCAGCTCGGACCGCATCTTCTCGGAGATAGCTTTGTGAGTCGCCATATCCATCTTGCCCTTGGCCATCCCCGGCTGGTTCGATACCACGACCGCCTTGATCCCGGCCTCGTTGAGCAGGCGAATACCCTCGGCTGCGTTCTTCTTGAGTTTGAACTGGTCAGGGGTGAATGGAGAGTCGATCACCTCAGATTCCTTGAAGAAGACAAGCTCGTTGATGACGCCATCTCTGTCAAGGAATGCGACTCTTTTCGATGTGATTTGATCCCCTCGCACGAATGGCCTACGGCTCTTCCTCGATCTTGGCCCTGAGGCACTTGCATATCAGGTGTTCGTAGAGCGCGTGGAACGATTCCACATGCGGGGTCGAGTCCGCTGGGACGACGACGCACGCGTCCGCGATCTCCTTGAACACGCCCCCGTCGAAGCCGCTGAAGCCGACGGTCTTCCCGCCCATCTGCTTCGCAAGGACCATCGCCTTCACCAGGTTCTGGGACCAGAGTCCTGCCTTGTCCTTCCCGGTCCCTCCATGGACGCTCAGGCAGACCAGCACGTCCCCCTTGCCGAAGAGGCTCAGGAGCTGCTCCGAGTACAGGTTGTCCCATCCGTTGTCGTTCGTGATAGCCGTGAGCAGCGGGACGTTGTCGTTCAGGGACAGGACCTTGAACCGTTTCTTGCCCGGGACGATTGTCGATTTCGCCAAATCGCACGCGAAATGCGTCGCCGTGGAGGCCGAGCCGCCGTTGCCGCACATGAACACCCAGCGCTCGTTCTTCCAGGCAGAGAACAGAAGATCGACTATCTTGACCAACGAATCCCTTGAGGTCCTGGCCGCGATAGTCTCGGTCTCTTTCAGATGCTCGTCAATCATCGCTTTCGTCTGTGTCATTCCAGATCTACCTCGTTACGAACCCCGCACGTTGGCCAGAATCTTTGCGCCTTCGTGGTCGAACCTGAATGGCATATGCTGAAGGCCGGCGGCTTTCATCGAAGACATCAGCTTCCCCTTCTTCTCGCTGCAGTAGAACAGGAAGAAGCCGCCTCCGCCAGCGCCCATGATCTTGCCCCCGAGCGCTCCGTTCTTGAGCGCGGTGTCATAGCACTTGTCGATGAACTCGTTTGAAACCTTGCCTGAGAGGTTCTTCTTGATCCTCCAGTGCTCATCGAGCAGCTCGCCGAACTTGTCCAAATCGCCGCCCTCGAACGCATGCCTTGTCTTGAGTCCGATATTCTTGATCTTGTGTAGCACGTCCAACACGGGCGGCTCGTTCTTCTTGCTCCTCTCATTCTGCTCGGAGAGTATATCAGACGCGCTTCTCTCGATGCCTGTGTAGAACAGGAGGATGTTGTTCTCGAGCTCCCTCGCGTGTTCTTCGGATATCTTCAACGGCTCGACGCGGACAGTCCCGTCCTTCTCGAACGTCAGGCAGGTGAGACCTCCGAACGCGCTGATGTACTGGTCCTGCTTTCCTATGGGCTCGCCAAGCCGCTCTATCTCGAGCTCGCATGCTTTGTCAGCGAGCTGCTTTTGGGTGACGAAGTCCCTCTTGTAGGTGTACAGTGCATTCAGCAAGGCGACCGTGAAGCTGCTCGACGTCCCGAGGCCACAGTTGGCTGGGACATCCGCGATGGACACTAGCTCGATACCGCCATCGATGGCCACCATCGACAAGGCCTCTCGGAAGATCTTGTGCTTGATGTCCTCGACACGGTCCACGATCTCCGTTTGGGAATAGCTGAGTCTGATCGATCTGTGGAATCTCCGGTTCGCGCAGACATGGACATACTTGTCGATCGCGCCTGCAATCAGGAACCCGCCGAACTTGGAGTAGTATGACTCCAGGTCCGTCCCTCCGCCACCGAGGGAGACTCTTACAGGTGCTCGCGAAACGATGATTATGACCACCTCGACAAAACGTGATACCGTTCTGAAGTTCTAGTACCGGTCCTGATAGCCAACAAATGGTATATTGCCCTTTCGCAACTGGAATCTCTCTAGCCAGTCATTCGTGACGGGCTTCCGAAGACCATAAAAGGCTGTCAGGCCCAGTAGCCTTCGCGTATTC
>Ga0315277_10001347_pt1 | contig 35993 bp, 34 predicted proteins | sample YL17G05_15_MG_FD_203695 | JGI IMG/M metagenome (GOLD analysis project Ga0315277, IMG submission 203695) | Sediment microbial communities from Yellowstone Lake, YNP, Wyoming, USA - YL17G05_15 | ecosystem: Environmental > Aquatic > Freshwater > Lake > Sediment | place: USA: Wyoming | collected...
GGACTCTGCTCATCGTCTTCTTCGTCTCTTCCAGCGCATTCTCCTTCTACCGCGCGCGCGAGAAGCAGGCGCTGGCGGAGAAATTCGCCAAGGGCCACCGGCGCGACCTGGGGCAGGCGCTGGCCAACGGGGGCCTGGCAGCGCTCCTGGCCGTGCTTTCCCAGATTTTCCCCTCCTCCCTTTCCCGACTTTTCTCCCCCTATCAGGTCTCTCAACTTTTCCCCCCCTATCAGGGGGGGTATGGGGGGGTCTGGTTCCTGGCCTGCGCCGGGGCGATGGCGGCCGTCAATGCCGACACCTGGGCCACCGAACTGGGCGTGCTGAGCCGGCGCCCCCCGCGCCTGATCAGCACCGGCCGGCCGGTCGAGGTGGGCACCTCGGGGGGCGTCACCTGGCTGGGGATCGCCGCGTCGCTGGGGGGCGCGCTCCTGATCGGCCTGTTCGGCGGGCTGGGGCTGGCGGCCCTGCGCCAGGGCTGGGCGCAGGCGGCCACAGTGCTGCTGGCGGCGACGGTGGGCGGGGTGGCCGGGTCGCTGTGCGATAGCCTGCTGGGGGCCACGGTCCAGGCCATCTACTGGTGCGACGCCTGTGGGAAGGAGACGGAGCGCAGAGTGCACCGTTGTGGGGCTGAGACGCGCTTGCAGCGCGGGTGGCGCTGGTTGGACAACGACCTGGTCAATTTCGTCGCCTCCGCCGTGGGCGCGCTCGTCGCAGCCGGGATCGGATGGGTGCTGCTGAAAGGGGTGTCTCTATGGTTCTACCGGGCGTAGACGAAACGCGGTATGGCCCTTACGACGTGGTGGTGGCCGGTGGTGGCATGGCGGGCCTGGCGGCGGCCATCGCGGCGGCCCGCCGCGGCGCCAGCACCTTGCTGGTCGAAAAAGCGGGGTGGCTGGGCGGCATGGGCATCACCGGCGCGACCGGCCTGCATAGTTTCTTCAACGTCTTCGACGCCCATCCCGGCGCAGAGCGGCTGCGCGTCGTCGCCGGCATCGCCCAGGAATTGGTGGATCGCGTCGCGCAGCACGGCGGAGGGGTCGGGCACGTGCGCATGGAGCGCGGCGGCGACTTTTTGAGCATGATCACGCCCGTCGAGCCCGAGACGTTCAAACTGGCCGCCGCACGCACGTGCCTGGAAGCCGGGGTGAGGCTGCTGCTACACACGGTAGTGGATGAGGTCCGCACGGCCAATGGCCACATCGAGGGAGTGGTGGTGTGGAACAAGGCCGGCCGCAGCCTGGTGCGCGCCAGGCAGTACGTGGATTGCACGGGCGACGGCGATTTGGCCGCCTACGCGGGCGTACCCTTTGAGCAGTTCAAGCCCGGCGACGCGGGGGCGTATCCGGCGGGGTTCACCTTCCGGCTGTGCAACGTGGACCTGGCCGAGATGGAGGCGGACCTGGAGCGGCGCGGGCTGATTGCACAACTGGCCCACGCGGTCAAACCCGGCACCGCCAGGCCGGACCTGGTGCGGCTAGGCATTGATACGCGCAGGCTCCGCGAGGCCGGTGTCGAGAATGCCCCCTCCTATTTCATGGCCTGCTCGCTCCGCCCGCGCGAACTGACGTACTGCAATTGCATCAACTATGGGCCGAACGACGGCCTGGACGTGGAGGCGCTGTCGGCCGCCGAGACGGAACTGCGAGGGCGGATGTTTGAAGTAGCCGAGATGTTCCGCGAGCACGTCGCCGGGTGTGCGCAGTGCTACGTGGCCGGGCCGGCGCCGGCCGTGGGCCAGCGCCGCGCGCGGGCGATCCGCTGCGAGTACGAACTGACGCAGGAAGACTGCACCACGGGGCGGCAGTTCGAGGATCAAATCGGCTGTTTTGGGTTCATTGACCACCCCTATGAGCGCGTACGCCAGGCCGGGGCGTACGGCATCCCCTACCGGGCATTGATCCCGCGCGGGGTGGACAACCTGCTCATCGCCGGGCGCATGATGACGGTGGAACTGGTCGCCCACAACAGTACGCGCAACACGGTGTGTTGCCTGGTGTGCGGGCAGGCGGCGGGGACGGCGGCAGCGATGGCGGCCGCGCAGGGCGTGGCCCCGATTGCCGTGGACGTGCAGGCCTTGCGCCAGGCGTTGCAGCGCGACGGGGTCCTGTTGGAACCACACCCCGATCCCATCTGACGATAAACGCGGAGGTGGCATGGGAGTGGGGGTGAGAAGACCCACGCGGCTGGTCGTGGTGGACGTAGACGGGCTGCGGCGCGACGTCTTTCGGGCGGCGCTCGAGGCGGGCCATCTGCCGCACATCGAGCGGATCGTGGGCGGGCGGGATGGACAGGCGGCACATCCGGTGGATGCGCTCAGCACCGCGCCCTCCATCACCTTCGCCAGCCAGGCGAGCATCTTTACCGGCCAGCACCCCGGCGTGCACGGCATCGCCGGCAACGAGAGTTTCGACCGACTGGGCCGCATCTCCGGCGGCCAGCCGCGCCATTTCGGCTTCGACGTGGGCTACACGCTGGCGGTGGACGACGCGGTGCGCGTCTTCACCGACGGCCTGGCCTCGCAACTGCTCAATCCCGAGACTCCCACACTCTACGAAACAGCCTCCGCCCACGGCCTGAGTTCTGTCGTCGCGTACAATATGTACGCGCGTGGCGCCAGCGCCTGGCTGGCCCCCCACGTGGTCGAGATTGCCCGCTTCACCAAGGGGCAGGGGATCTTGGGGCTGGAGGCGGGCCGGTACGATAGCGGGATGCTCGATCGCCTGGTCGAGCACCTGGATGCAGGAAACCGGCCGGACGTCCTCACCGCTTACTTTATGGGGCTCGACCACCACAGCCACGTCCATGGGCCGGCCTCCCAGCCGGCCTACTTGCAGGACGTGGTGGACCCGCAGGTGGGCCGGTTGCTGGAAGCGCTGCAAACGCGCGGTATGCTGGAAGGCACGCTCTTCGTGCTGGTGAGCGACCACGGCCAGATCGAGGTCATCCCGGACGACCGGCACTCGATCCGCCTGGGCTTCCCCTTCGACCAGGAACTGGGCCACGTGTTCGAGGCGCTGGGGTTGGACGTGCACGACGTGCCGGGCGAGGACCCGGCCTGCGACGCGGTGATGGGCCTCAACGGGGGGCTGGCCCACGTCTACCTCCAGCACCGGCGGGCGCGCTGGGCCGATCCTCCGCGCTACGCGGAGGACGTGCTGCCGGTGGCCGAGGCCTTCCGCCTGATGAGCGAAAGCGGGAAGTACGAAGAGGAGTTGCAGGGCAGCCTGGAACTGGTCCTGGTGCGGGACGCACAGCACGAGGGCTGGCGGGGGGAGTACCGCGCCTACACGGGCGACGGGCAGACGCAGCCGCTGGCGGACTATCTGGCGGCGCGGGCGGATCTGGGCTACGCCGGCGCGGCCCACCGCATCCGGCTGGCGGCTTCTGAGGAGACGGGCGACCTGATCCTGGTGGCCAACGGGCGCGACGGATTCTATTTCGGCGCGCCGCTGAGAGGGATGCACGGCGGGCTTTATCCGGGCGAGTCGGAGGTGGTGCTGACGTTCGCCTATCCCGGTGGATCGCCGGATGCGCTCGCGTGGCTACGGGAGGCGGTGGCGGGCGTAATAGCCGACCGCTGCGCGAACGAGGGGGGACGGGAGCCGAGCGTGGCGGACATGGTGCCCGCAGCATTCGCACTGCTGGGAGTCATGTAGAATGAAGACAGCCCAACAACGAGCAGACTGGAAAGAGAAACTGGCGCGGGCTATCCACGTAGGAGCCGCGATCAGGGCGCGACGGGGAGGCGAACCTCTCACACCTCCGGAGGAGATCATCCGCCAGATGCGGGAGGAACGCAGTGCCCAACTCGATAGCTTGCGTTGGCGTCAGTCCGAATGAAATGCCCTCTGCCCATCATATCCACTGGCAGGAGATGAGCCAATGACATTCTTTGCCGTCAAAGATCTGCCCGGCACAGATATGCTGCCGGGCGTCGTGCGCCGGGCGGTGTACCTGGAGCACGTGATGATGACGTTCTTCGACTTTGCACCGGGGAGCGTGGTCCCGGAGCACAGCCATCCCCACGAGCAGATCACGTACGTGGTGCAGGGGGCGATGGAGTTTCACCTGGGGGACCAGACGCAGGTGCTGCGAGCGGGCAGCGGCGTCCTCTGCCCGCCGGGTGTGCCGCACGGGGCCATCGTGCTCGACGAGCCTACGGTCGCCCTCGACGCCTGGTATCCCCTGCGCGAGGACTACAAGTAGCGACGTGCGGAAGCACAATTCCCGGTGGACGCGGGTGGGTACACCCGTGCTCCTGACGCTCCTGGCCCTCGCCGGCCTGGGGGGCCTGTGCCTGATTGCCGGTGTTCGCGCGTGGGAGCGCGGCCGTGGCGGGTTGAGCCCACAGCCGCTGCCCGCGTTCCCCACGGTTCCTCCCTATACCCCCTGGCCCACGCCGCCCGTCGCCCTGGCGTTCGACCTGCCCCTGCTGCCCGCCGAGGGGTACGGCCCCTACGTGCGGGGAGAGAGCGGGCCGCTGGCAGTGAATACCCGCTACGGCGCGCAGAACCCGGCGCTAGGCGCGCGTTCCAACTGTTTCCGTGACGCCGAGGGGGAGAGCGTCCCCTTCAGCCAACTCTACCATGCCGGGGTGGACCTGTTCGCGCTGGACGACGCCGGCCAGGTGGCCTGGGGAGCGGCCAGGCAAGCGCCAGTGTACGCCGTGGCCGATGGGGTGGTCGTGCTGGTCCAGGATGCGGGTGCCGACGGCACCATCGTCATGGTCGAGCACCTGCTGGCCGAGGGGAGTATGGTATACTCGGTCTACTGGCACGTGGACTACGTGCAGGTGCGGGAGGGGCAACCGGTGGCGCGTGGACAGGTCATCGCGGTGGTGTACGACCGAGGACTGAACAGCCACCTGCATTGGGAGATGCGCACCTTCCGCGACGGGACGGACCTGTTTCCGGTGGGGACGGCGGGGGCACGCGGGACGTGCAACGGCTACGCGGCCGGGGTGGGGTACACGTGGGACGACGCGGGTGAGTACACCCGGACCCGCGCCCACCCGGATGCCTATGGCTACCTGGACCCGGTCGCCTTTGTCGAGCGCTACTAGCCAATCTGTTCATTGACACCAGCCAGCAGGCATGCTATACTCTCCACATACAAACATGATCAACACAGTCATCATGCCCCCTTCGGGGCACCATGAAGTACGAAAACACCTCAACAAGTTGAGGACTCCGGAGTCCCGAACTTGTTCGGGGTATTTTCAGAGCAGAGAACAACAGCGGGTACAATGGATACTGCTACCGTGGCAGACGAAGCACGTAAGTCGGAATTGATTCTCGAAGCCAACCTGCTAAAGGCCCAAGGCCAATACCAGGACGCTACTGACCGATTCGCCGAGGCGGCCCGCATTGAAGAGCGGTTGAGTGAAATGCTGCTCCAGAACAAGTTGCTGGACAAGTATTTTGTCCATCGTTTCAGCGCCCTCAGTTGCTGGGCTCAGGCAGGCAACATCTACCAGGCCATCGCCATGGGTGAAGAGATGCTGGCTCGTCCCGACCTCCCCGGCCATCTGCATCAGCGCATCCAGGAGTACGTGCAGCTTCTGCGGACTCGTCGCGTGCGCTGGCTTGTCGAGTTCGCTCCTCCTGCTGTCCCCGTAGCAGTATCACAATGACCTGCTGCCGGGTTCCCCGCAGGTCTGACAGGTCTCACTTCTGCAGTTCAGGGAGGGTACATCCATGAACCTGGGTGTCTTGCAGCGATGGTTGGGGTTGGTGTCCGGTGTGTCTGCGCTCGTGGCCGGACTGGTGACCGCCCTGTGGGCGTACACCAAATTCGTCCTGGAGAGGGGCTTGCTTCCTCCCATCCAGTTTGACGTCGAATGTAGCCCCGCCGGGCTCCAGGGCGACCAAAAGGTGCTCGAGATCCTCATCCACTTAAAGAACCTCGGTTCGTCTACCCTGGTGGCAAAGAATATCCGGGCGGACGTCCTCTACCTGGACACCAGTGACGAGCCGAGCCTGTTCGACGACGCGGGGCGTGCCACGTTCGGGAGGCTGCGTTTTCCCCACTCCCTGCGCAAGGAATTGGAACGCCGTGATGTGCCTCCCGCTCCCACCGACAGCGGGTACCACCTTCCCGAAAGCTGGGAGCCTTCGGGAAGGTCCGGCGTGCGGGAACAGCGCGGCTTTAGCATCGTGCCATACGATACCTTCGTGCAACCCGGAATAGACCAGGTCTACACGTTGGTCACCGCTGTGCCCGCGTCCACCACGTACGTACTCGTCTGGTCATCGTTTCAGTATGCCCAGCACCCCTCCCTCTTGCAGCGGTTCATTCTATTCCTGAGCCGTCGCCTGGGCCTCCTCCAGTACAGCCTGCGTCACGTCGGAAAGCCACATACGATTGAGCGCGTTTTTCGCATGACGGATGAACAAGCCGGAGGGGAGATCGTTTAAGAAAGAACCGGCTGCACCAGAGAGACTTGCCCTGGTGCAGCCGGAGGGTCGCATCCGGTTGGAATCAGGCCGCCGGCGCCATGACCGGGCGGAACTTGTAGCTGTATATCCGATCTGATACGACTCCCCCGTGTCCTGGTAGCGCTGTGATTTACTTGTTGGGCTACAAGTGCCTCCGCTTCCAGTCTGCTCCCGCCTCTACACCAGAGGACGCATGGCGGGCGTGGCATATGGCGAAGAATGGCTTTGAACAATCCACAAGTGGCAAAAACGGGAGGTGATAACACGTCCTCCACACGGCTGTCCGCTTGATGCAAGCCCCCTGCGCGTCTTGGGGTGGGCGAGGGAGAGATGTGGAAAGAATCGAGCATTTTACTATGATCTTTTCGCCGGGCGAAAGAGCAATCCCCCAGCTATTTGCGGCTAAGAACGTCTCTTGGCGGCAGAAGAAGCACGTAATCCGACTACGACAGCATCAACCTCTCATATGCCCATTTGCAGACCTTTGATGCCCAAGGCTGCAAGCGTGTAGCCCCTGCTTCCAGTACCCCACGCACAGTCTGGATTTTGAGAAGCGGGGCCCCTGACTCCACCCGCACGCCTGAATGCCGAACGGCACAGGTTATGACAAACTCCCCCGTGTTGTGGCAATCAAAAAGTGAAAGCCCTTCGCGCTGGTACACGATTGCTTCATCCGCGAGCGCGTAAACACCGGGCTTCAATATGCCCCTAACCACGGTCTCAGCATTCTCTCTACTGTGCAAGATCATTTGTGCCCCGCGAAGAGGGCTTGGTTCGCACCAAAGGGTTAACCTCAACAGGATACACACGGCCAATTTGTACACTCCTGTAGACCAATCAGTTGAACAGAGGGGTATGACAACAGAATGGCTTGATCCAGCACTGCCGCGTTTACATTGGGAGATACTCCCCGAATATACTTGCTAACGATGATATCCTGGTGAGGGCTATCACTTTGCAGCGAGCCTAGCTCTGCTTCCGTTGAAGCAAAGAAAGTACAGTGGCCAGCCGATCCTATTGGGAACTGGATCACAAAAGGCACACCATACATCTGTTTTACCTCTCTGAACCTTAACATGCCCAATGTGACCACATGCCCCGGTACTGGATCAATCGTAAGGGCTGGAAGGACTGCACGCAAAGTGCTCTTGTTGTCGAAGAACTGCTTTAGAAAAGCACGTGCAGCAAGTATCCTAACACCTCCGCTGCACACTCCTCATTGGTGGACCACTTGACAACTGCCGATTCGCTTGTATAATATATGATGTCATAACATTATAACCTTATGGTTGTGAAAGGGTGTCGCTATGGCTAAGGGAATCAACATTGCCACCATCGGCACCAAGTTTATGGGACGGGCGCATAGCAATGCTTTCGTTGATGTTTCCTACTGGTTCGATGTGCCGCTGCGCCCGGTGCTCCGCGCAGCGTGCGGGCGAAACACCACGGAATTATAAGATCGTGACCGGCGTATCGAATGCCGGTCACGACGCGTAATGGGCCGGAGGTCGCTGTGGTGAATCGCTTGAACCGCGAGAGCAAGATGCCACTCTATTACCAGTTGTACGAGATTCTGCGCGACAAGATCGCGCGTGGCGAATGGCAACCGGGCGCGATGATTCCACCGGAATCCGAGTTGATCGCGCAGTACCAGGTCAGTCGGATCACGGTGCGGCAGGTGCTCGATCTGCTGGTCAAGGGGCGGCTGATCCACCGACAGCGTGGTCGGGGGACTTTTGTGGCGCATCCGGCAATTGAGCAGATGCTGGTACGCATCGTCAGTTTCACCGACGACATGCGCCAGCGGGGATTCACGCCGAGCACAGTCGTCCTGGCCTCCGCGCTCATTCCTGCTCCGCAGGAGATTACCACGCAGTTGGAGATCGAGCCGGGCGAGGAGCTCGCATACCTCAAGCGGCTGCGCCTGGCCGACGGAGAGCCGATGAGCATCGAGGAATCCCACCTGGTGCACCGCTTCTGTCCTGGCGTGCTGCAGGGTGACTACGCTTCCACCCCACTGCGCGAGGCGCTGGAGCGCAACTATGGCATCCGTTGGAGCCGCGCCACTCAGGTCATTCGCGCCGTGCAGGCATCACGGGAGACGGCACAGACGCTCGCGGTACCGCTCAGGTCTGCGCTGCTCCGCATCGAGCGGGTGTCCTATTCCCAGGAGAACGTACCGGTAGAGTTCTTGCGCATGTACTATCGCGGTGATCAGTACGCGCTGCACAATGAACTGATCGGCTGACAGGTTGCTGCGTGTTTCGCATTAGTGAGGTCCTGTGGACATCGTCTGCCTGGGGGCACTCCTGATTGATATGTTCCCCGCCGAAGTGGGGCGCAAGTTGGTCGAGGTATCGGCCTTCCGGCCCAAGCCTGGCGGGGCGCCGGCCAATGTCGCGGTGGCGGTGGTGCGGCTGGGGATGCAGAGCGCCTTCATCAGTGGGGAGAGATATGGGCAGTGGTCGCCCTGAAAGAGATTTTACGGACTAACTGGCCGCTTCCCCAAAACTTGCCGGGCGGAGAAAGGAAAGGTATCTATCGAGCGAAGAACGGTGGCGAGAAAACTAACGGGCATCACAAGCGAAAACGTAAAGAATGAAAGGAAAGGAACAAACGATGAAGACGAAAGGGAAAAATCTGAGAGCGCTCGCGGGATTAATGACCGTCTTTTCATTGCTGCTCTGCAGCTTTCTCCTGGCTATAGAGCGTCCCGCGAGAGCTGCAACCAGCGTGACGTTCACTCTGAAAACCGTCGCCGACATAGACTATACCTTTCAGTACGAGCGAAAAAAGCTCCTCGACGTCGATGGAGACGGTCTGGAAGACATCGTGGCGGACTCGGCCGACGAGCAAGATATCTACTGGTGGAGGGCGCCCAACTTTACGACGCGATACAAGATGGCCGATACCCATACCGGCGGCTGCGACATCACCTACGGCGATGTGGACAATGATGGCGACATCGACGTCATACAGCCCCTCCAGAGCCCCTATCGCGTCATTTGGCTCGAGAACCCTTCCGCCGGCGGCGGGGACCCCACCCAGACCTGGACCTCGCACCAGATTGCCACATACAGCGAGTGGTTAAAGGAAATGGAGACCGCCGATTTTGACGGTGATGGCAAACTCGATGTGGTCTATCGCACAGAGGCAGTACTCGCCATTCTCTTCCAGGACACGCCTACGTCTTTCACCAAGGTGACCATTAGCAACCGTGGCCACGAGGGGCTCGACGTAGGTCCTATCAATAGTGGCGACAGTTACATTGACATTGCCATCGCCGGCTACTGGTATCAGAGCCCCGGCGGCTCTAGCGCCCGTACAGCAGGCAACTGGACCGAACGCGCCATCTCTGGCATGTACACTGGCGAGTCGCGCATCAAGGTGGGTGATATTGACGAAGATGGCTATATGGACATCATCCGTTCCCACTCCGAGGCGAGCGGCAGCGTGCAATGGTACGAAAACAATGGCGCCAATCCGCCGAGTTGGACTGCGCGCACGATCGACTCAAGCATGGCGTATGTCCACGCCCTCGAGTTCGGCGATGTCAACCTCGACGGCTATGTGGACGTCGTCGGAATGGCTTTCTACAAGGGCTCTACTCCCGGCGTTTACGTCTGGTACAACACGAACGGAACTGGCACGTCGTGGGACGAGCAACAGGTGTCTTCAGTCCAATCCTATCAGGGCGACATCGGCGACATAGACAATGATGGCGACCTCGATCTCCTGGCCGCTCCCGTAGAGGACACAAACGGCACCTTGAAGGTCTATATCAACAAAACCACCCTGTCGCTAGATAGCTGGACCTACAAGCAGATCTCGAGCACGAACGCTCCCCAGGGCTTTGGGATAGCGGCGAGAGACGTGACCGGCGATGGCTACATGGACGTCGTCGTCACCGGCTCCTTCTACAGGAACCCCGGCGGCAACATGACCGGCACCTGGACCAAGACCTCTCTGCCCAGCGGTATGGACGCTCTCTGGATGGTGGATGTGGATGGCGACGCCTACGGCGACATCATTGCCCAAAAGGACGACTCCACCACCACCGGTATCTACTGGCTGGAGGCCACCGCCACCGACGGCAGCGCCTGGACGCAACGCTGCCAGGTCGGCGATGTGCCGCGAGGCAATCATGGCACCAGCGAAGCGTACCACATCGGCCAGATCGAGCCAGGCGGCAAGCCCGAGATCGTGATCTCTTCTGGTAGCACAACGCGAGAGATCAACTACTTTAGGATCCCCACGTCCAGCCCCGAGAGTGGCAGCTGGCCCAAGGTCAAGGTACACGGCACCACTGCCGGCTCTGGGGTCGCCGTGGGCGAGATCAACAACGATGGCTATCCAGACATCTTTGGCACCGATGGTGGGACCGTCTACTGGTTCCTGAACCCCACCAACGGCTCATCCAACTGGACGCGGACCCAAATCGGCACTATTGACGCTTCCTATACCGACCGGGTTCTGGCCGCAGACATTAATGGCGACGGGCAAACGGACGTCGTGGTGACTGAAGAAGCGACGCCAACCTCCAAGACCTTCTGGTGGCAGAACCCCGGCAATGGTTCCGGAACCTGGACGCGCCGTACGATCTGCACCCAGGACTCGACCAACTCGGCTGACGCAGGCGACTTGGACCACGACGGTGACATTGACGTCGTCACCGGCGAGCACAAGGGTACCAACCTCTACGTCAAGATCTGGGAGAACAACGGTGCCAATCCGCCGAGTTGGAGCGCGCACACGGTCAGCTCGGGGAAGGAGACCCACCTGGGCACGCGGCTGTTCGACCTGGACAACGACCACGACCTGGATATCGTCAGTGGCGCCTGGACCACTTACCAGTACGTGCACCTGTGGCGCAACGACGCCTCCGCCCGCGCGCCCGCTCCAACTCCAACACCGACCTCAATGCCGACGAATACACCTACGCCGGGCGGTGGGCCTCCGACTTCAGGGCTGGCGATCTGGTACAAGGCTGATGCAGGGGTGCAGACGAGCAGCTCTTATGTGACGCAGTGGAACGACCAGTCGGGCAATGGCATTAATGCCAGCCAGGGCACATCGAGCTATCGGCCGCTCCTGGTTTCCAACGTGATCAATGGTCTGCCGGTGGTGCGGTTCGACGGTTCGAACGACCGTCTGAACTTTACCAAGAACATCAACGGATGGACCGGGATGACAGTGGTGATGGTATCGGCCAATGCCGTCAATCCGGGCTGCTGTACCGAACTCTGCGGCGCGGTGCTCTACTGGACCTATACGGGTGCCAACACCAACATGTGGTTCTCCTCTCACCAGACCAACATGCCCTCCCACATTTCTCTCAGCAGCGGTCAGCCGCCCTGCTACACGCGGCCATCTTCGATAGGGAGTGCTTTCTCCCGGTCCATGTGGGTATACAGCGGCAGCGGTGGGACGCTCAAGACGTATGTAGACGGCACACTGGTTCAGACCAACACCGGTCAGCCGTCGTCCATCGCCTCGGTGTCCTCCAGTGGTAGTCTTGGTCCGGCTTACACCGGCTACTTTAACGGTGACGTTGCCGAGATTCTGGTCTACAGCCAGGCGCTCTCTGACAGCGATCGCCAAGCCCTGGATAGCTACCTGGACGCCAAGTATTAGCTCTGGTAGTACAGGAACGACAACCTTTTCCAGGCCCAAATAGCACGCTGGCCCCCCGAAGATTCTTTCGGGGGGCCAGTCTGTTAGGATTTATCCGCACTGTTAGAAGTGGTCATACCCATCCCGCGCGTTCGGAAACCCAAAGCGGGCCAACTGCTCGGCCCGTTCCGTGAGCACCACCGCAGTATTGCGGTCCAGCGCCCGGTCTACGCCGACGAACAACGTTCCTGGTTTGACACTGGCCAACTTCTTTGATAAAGTGCGGGTTGACATGAGAGTCCTCCTGTCATAGGATGTCAGATTCGTACGGAAGGATACCTCATGTTCTCTTTCATGTCACGCTTGTTCTTTATACTAGGTGAGCCTGTCAAATGTGCTTGCTGCCTTGTGACCGAGATTTTCAGGCAAGACAAGCGCACCTCCCACAGTAACGTGAGAGATGCGCTTGAAATTGCTCTCATTTCCCGCTGCGTTTGATGATGACAGGCGAGAAACGCAAGGCAATGCTACATTCAGACTGGATTGGTGAGCAACGGCTATAGTTCAGGATGCGGTGGCCATGACCGGCCGGAACTTGTAGCCGTAGACGATGACGCCGTCCTCCCCGCCGCCCTGTACCTTGCGCGTCACCATTTCCACCGGCATGCCGATGTGCACGTCCCCCGCGTTCACGTCGGTCAGTTGCGCGGTGACCATGGGGCCTTCCTCCAGTTGTACCAACGCCACCATGTAGGGGACGAACTCCTCGAACCCTCGTGGTGGATGGTAGACGGTGCTGTAGGAATAGACCTCGCCCCGTCCACTGAAGGCGAATGACGTCTGGGCCGGCGCTTCGCACGCCGGGCAGACGTCACGGGGCGGGAAGATTTTCGCGCCACACTTTTCGCACACTTCCCCCACCAGCCGGTATCGTTGTTGTCGTAATCGCCAATTCCTGGGTATACTCATCATAGCCTCCTATAAGATCAGTGGTCTACCAATCTACCATTCTCTCCAATACGTGGGTGACGACTGTCGCTCCGCTGCCCCCGATGTTCTGAGCGACGCCGATGCGTGCACCCGGCACCTGGTTGGCCCCGGCCAGGCCACGCAATTGCTGTACCACCTCGACGGCCTGGTAGACGCCGGTGGCCCCGGCGGGGTGCCCCCGCGCCTTCAGCCCGCCCATGGTGGCCACGGGCACGCGGCCCTCGATCCCGATCTCCCCCTCCAGCGCCAGCCGCAGCCCCTGGCCCCTGGTCGCGAAGCCGGCTGCCTCCAGGCTGAGCGCGGCCATGATGCTGAAGGCGTCGTGTAACTCGAACAGGTCCACGTCTTGCGGCCCGATCCCGGCTTGCTTGTAGGCGCGGTGGGTTGACACGATGGCCCCTTCCAACACCAGCAGGTCGCGCCGGTCGTGGACGGCCAACGTGTCGGTGCCCACGGCGGATGCGGCGATGCGCACCGGAGCAGGCGACAACGTGCGCGCCACCTCAGCCGGCGCCAGCACGACCACCGCTGCGCCGTCGCAGATGGGAGAACTGTCCAACAGGTTGACCGGGTCACAGACCATGGGGGCCCGGGCGAACTGCTCGGCCGTGACGGGATAATGGAACATGGCATGCGGATTGTGCTGCGCGTTGCGGTGAGCGTTCACGGCAAAGGCGGCAAAGTCCTGGTGGCTATAGCCGTGTTCGTACATGTAACGCCGCATCAACAGCGCGTTGATGGCGACGAACGAGACCCCTTGGGCGGCCTCATAGTCGCCGTCGGCCGCCAGCGCCAGCGCCATGGTCGCATCTGCACTAGAGGCGTCGGTCATCTTTTCCACCCCGACCACGACGACGACGTCCGCCAGTCCTCCCGCCACGGTGACGTACCCCATACGCAGCGCCGCCGCGCCGGAGCCGCAGGCGGCCTCGACCTTGAACGCCTCGATCCCGCGCAGGCCCGCGAAATCGGCGATCAGCGCGCCCAGGTGCTCCTGCCCGGCCAGTTCACCCGATAGCATGTTGCCCACGTAGAGCGCATCCGCCCGCGTCACGCCGGCGTCAGCCATGCCGGCCTGGACCGCCTGCAGCGCGAGGTGACGGAGGCTGACGTCCCAGTGCTCTCCGACTGCGGTTTGTCCAACCCCGATGATGGCAACGTCTCTCATGTTCTCAACTTCCTGGTGAACCGCACGTAGGTGGCATAGTCAATCGGAACGCGCCGCGCAATGTAATCGCGGGTTGCCAGCGCCCGCTGCTGCCGCTCCAGAATGGCGTCGGTGACGTAGAGGGAAATGGCATCCGAGCCGGCCCCGGAGCCGTAACTGCCCAGAAATATCCGCTCGCCCGGCCTGGCCAGGTCGAGCACGGCCGCCAGGCCGATGAGCGAAGAGCCGGCGTAGGTGTTGCCGATCTCGTTGGCCAATAGCCCAGGCTTGATCTGTTCCGGCGTAAAGCCCAGGCCTTTGGCGACCGTCTGCGGGAACTTGACGTTGGGCTGGTGAAAGACGGCGTAGGCGTAGTCGGAGGGCTTTCTGCCCAACGCCTCGAGCAAGCCGTGGGCGGCACCGGTGATGTGCTTAAAGTAGGCCGGCTCGCCGGTGAAGCGGCCACCGTGGGAGGGATAGCGCTGGTAGGCCCGCCGCCAGAAATCGGGGGTGTCGGTGACGTAGGAAAGGGAAGCCTCGAACACGGCCAGCGCCTCCTCGGCCGGGCCGACCAGGTAAGCGGCCCCCCCGGCACTCGCCGTATACTCCAGCGCGTCGCCCGGCCGGGCCTGGGCCGTGTCCATGCCGATGGCGAGCACGTAGCGCGCCATGCCGGAACCGGTGAAGCCAATGGCAGCCTGGAGCGCCTCGGTAGCGGCCTTGCAGGCAAACTCCCAGTCGGCCGCCTGCGTATAGGGCGTGACGCCGATGGCCTCGGCCACGATGGTCGAGGTCGGCTTGACGGCGTAGGGATGCGACTCGCTGCCGACCCACACGGCGCGGATGTGCCTCGTATCCACGTGGCCGGCGCGGGCCAGGGCGTTGCGGGCCGCCTCAATGGACATGGTCACCACGTCCTCGTCTGGGCCGGGCACCGATTTTTCTTTGACCGGCGTGCCGCCCTGCCCGCCCATCCATATGCGGTCCACCTCGCTGGCCGGCAGCCGGTAGCGGGGTACGTAGGCCCCATAGCCGACGATGCCGACCGGGCGATCAGGTTTCAGCAGTTCGACGTCAGAAACAGGCAATCTCAACTCTCCAATGCACCGCGCCTGGCCCACCGGCGCGCCCCAAGCGCGCCGGCCACGGCCAGGCCGGTGATGATTAACGTGAACAATCCTGACAGGACAGGAAATGCGATCCACAGTGGATCCAGCCAGTGGGGGATGATGCGCGAGGCGTCACCCACATCGGCGTAGGCCGCGCTGAGCGTGGGGCGCCCGGCGGGGCCTCCGACGGTGAAGAGGGCAAAGATGCCGACGACGCTCAGGGCGGCCAGGGCACCGGCCAGCAGCCCGGCCAAGGTCACCTGGGATCGCGCGATCGAGGTTTTTCCGGCCCACCGCCGGGCCAACCAGCCCGCCAGCGCGCCTACCGGTGCAGCGAGCAGCAGGTGCGCCAGCGGCAACCCCCTGCTCACGATGAACAGCGGCACGCCCAATGCCGCCGCCGTGCCCCCCACGATCAGGCCGGCCTCCAGCCATTTCGGCAGGCGGTCCCACGTGCGCTCGATCCAGCGGGCCAGCCGGGCCTCGCGGGCCAGCAGCGCCTTCGCTCCCGCCCAGGCCCCGAGCAGCCCACACCCCAGTTCGAGTGTCCCAAAGGCCAGCGTCTGGATGATCCAGAAGGCGCCTACGCTATTGAGGAGCGGCGGAACGAGGCCGCGCAGGAATCCGAGGCCGGCTCCCGTCAATTCGCCCAGGATCGAGCGGCTGGCCTCATGCGGCCCCAGCAGGAGCAACAGGCCCAATTCGCCCAAAAAGACGAAATGGGCGGCAAGGCCGGCACTCACCAGCCCGCCCCACAGGCTCAGGGGGAGTACCTGCTCCCGGCTCGGGGAGCGGTGCCAGGCGGACCAGGCGGCCCACAGTCCCAGCGCCAGCCCGACGAACGGCACGCCGGCGGCCACGCCCATGCCAGCGCCCACCGCCAGGACCCCTGCCGCGCACCCCACCAGGCCCCACCCGATCCAACGGAGCCACCAACGCCTGGATGGCATCACGACGCACCTCCTGTCGAGGAACCAGCCAAGAAACCAGGTTTTGTCGCTGCGCTTACAGGCCGCATTCCGCAATCCGCATTCCGCAATCCGCATTCCGCTGCGTGTTCGCCGGCCTCGGCCGCCATGGTGACTTTTCGGGCGTGGAGCCGCATGTGGCCGCGCTGGATGCCCTCGGTGGCCAGCGCCCGCAGCGCGGCCAGGTTCTGCGCCAGCCCCACTGCGGCGACGATCTCTGCCAGTTGCTGAGCGCGCTGCACGCGCAGGATTTTGAGTGCTACGCGGGCCGTGGGGTGCGCCCGCGTGGCCCCGCCCACGATACCCACCGCCAGCGGCATCTCCAATGTGCCTACCAGGTCGCCTGCGGCGTCGCGCGCCCAGGTGCTCAGGCTGGTGTAGCGGCCGGCCCGGGCGGCGTAGGCGTGGGCACCGGCCTCGACCGCCCGCCAGTCGTTGCCGCTGGCGACGACGACGGCATCCACGCCGTTCATGATGCCCTTGTTGTGGGTCGCGGCACGGTAGGGGTCGGCGGCGGCCAAGGCCCAGGCCTCGACGACCCCCTGTGCCACCTGCTCGGCGGAGAAATCTCCCCAGGCCAGCGCTTCCAGCGGCACCGTGCAGCGCGCCCGCGCCAGCCGGCGGTCGGCCAGGTTGGAGAGGATGCGCAGCACCACCCGCCCGCCGGTAATCTGTTCGACACGGGGGGCCAGCGCTTCGCAGGCGGTGTTGACCGCATTGGCCCCCATGGCGTCCCGGCAGTCGAAGATGAGGTGCACCACCAACATCGGGCCAACCGGCGTGCGCTCCAAGACGCGCACCTCCAGGTCGCGCGCCCCGCCGCCCGCGTTGACGATGAGCGGGTCGGTGGCACTGGCCAGCGCCAGCAGTTCGTCGCGCGCGGCCAGCAGGTCGAAGCGGGCCGACCAGGGATCGGCCACGTCGAGCACCTGCAACTGGCCGATCATCTCCGGAGCCGTGGCAGTGGCCTGGAAGCCACCGCCCGCGCGGGCCAGCTTGGCGGCGAAGGAAGCGCCCGCCACGACCGAGGGTTCCTCGATGACCATCGGCACCAGCACGTCGCGCCCGTTGACGATAAAGTTGGTGGCGATACCCAGTGGCAGGCCGTACAGGCCGGCCACGTTCTCGACCATGCGATCGGCCCGCGCCAGGTCGAGTCCCAGTGCGCCGCGCAGGGTGGCGGTTTCATCTGGGGTCAGCGCCGCCCATTGGGCGACCTGTTCGATGCGCTTCTCCAAAGGCTGGTCGTAGAATCCGGCCAGGCGGGAGGATGACGTCGTCTGTTCTTCGTTGTGCATGTGGCCTGAACTATCCGCATTACGCCCGGCGTACTCGCCGGCTTACGCATTACGCATTATTTCCTAATGCATGAGCAAGCCGCCGGTACGCCAAGGGCCCCGGCGGTTGACTGAGAGTATACCACCGGGGCCCTGTCAAAAACTACCCAACTTGCCAAGAAACCAGGTTTTTAGGAAAAAACCTGGTTTCTGTTGTTCCTCCCGGACATCGAATTTGGGCATTGACGTTCACGCGAAATTGCGGTACACTATCATAGGCAGGCTTGGGGGGCCTTGGGCTCAACTGGGGGAAGCGGGTATCCAGAAGAGTCCGGTGCATCCTGTCTGCAAGACAGGCGAGAATCGCACGCCGGAGCCTGTCCTGGGCTTGCCGAAGGAATCCGTCATTACAGGAGGGGATACGCCGTGAGAGGCAGGTGGATATGGAGTATCGCCGGCATGGTATGGGCCTCCTTGTTTCCGCTGGCGGCGTGGATGCTGTCCCCTGCGGAGCAAAGCGAGTCGAGTTGGCAGGTGGTGGGACAGATCGGCGGTGCCACCCAGGCGGTGGCTGTGCAGGGGAATCACGCTTACGTCGGCGTGGGCGTGCGGCTGGAAGTGCTGAATGTCTCGAACCCCCACACGCCCACCGCTGTCGGAGCGACGGCGCCCTTTCCCCACTTTGTGCAAGACATCGTGATCCGCGGCACGACCGCCTATGTGGCGGCGGGCGGGGCTGGCTTGCGCGTGGTGGACATCTCTGACCCGACACACCCGGTCGAGGTCGGGGCCTGGGACTCGCTGGGCTACGCCGAGGGAGTGGCAGTGTCAGGAAGCACCGTCTATCTAGCCGATGGGCCTTATGGCCTGTGGACGGTGGACGTCTCCGACCCGGCGCATCCCCGTAAAGTTGGCTCTGCCTACGATATGAACTATGCCTTTGAGGTGGTCGTATCGGGACATTATGCCTACATCGCCGCGGCCGGGGCGGGGTTGCTGGTGGCGGACGTATCCGACCCGGCGCACCCGCTCGAAGTAGGTACGCTGGACACTCCCGGCTACGCTTATGGCATTACCGTGAGTGGCACGCTGGCTTACGTCGCCGACGGCTGGGAGGGCGTGCGGCTGGTGGACGTGTCCAATCCAATCTCGCCCACCGCAGTGAGCGCATACCAGACGCCGGGTTGGGCATTTGGCGTCACCATCTCCGGCACGCGCGCTTACGTGGCCGATGCCTTCGCGGGCCTGCGTGTGCTGGATGTATCCGATCCCGAGCAGCCGACCGAGCTGGGCGGCTACGAAGTGGCGGGAGGGCACGCCGGGAACGTGGCGGTGGCCGGGAATGTGGCCTACGTGGCCGACCGCAATCACGGACTGTGGGTGATAAGCGTTGCCGATGCGGCCCATCCTGTCCAGGTGGGTTCCTACGCCCCGCTGGGGTTTGCGCGCGATGTAGCGCTGGCCGGCGACTATGCTTACGTGGCGGGTCTCGACCAGGGTTTGCGCGTCATTGATGTTTCCGATCCCGCCCACCCGCTTCAGGTCGGCAGTTACGATCCCCAGGACCAATACGATCCTCAGAACCAAGCCGCCTGTGTGTTGGCGGAGGGCGGGTATGTCTACCTCAGCATCTTTTCATCGGGGGGGGGTGGGCTACACGTGATGGATTTTACCGACCCTGCTCACCCGGTCAGGATTGGGTACATTGATCAGCCCGCACTCTACATGGACATCACCGGCGGCATTGCCTACCTGACGAATGAGTGGGGATTGGTGCTGGTCAGTGTCGCGGATCCATCCCATCCCGCTCTGCTGGGAGCAATTCAACTGCAGCACGACAACACCTCGACAGGTAGTATTGCTGTGAATGGCACCCGGGCATATGTTACCAACCAGCATGCCGGGCTGGAGATCGTAGACGTCTCTAATCCGCTCAGCCCCACCCTGGTCGGGAACTATGACGATACCAGCTACACGGTTGGTGTGGCGGTGGTGGGGAACACGGCCTATCTGGCAGACTGTGGGCTGCGGATCCTGGATGTTTCGGACCCTACCCGCCCCATCGTCTTAGGGCACTATTACACGCAGGAGGGGTATCGCTATGTGGTCGTGGAGGGAAACACCGCCTATGTCGCAGCCGGGTCTGCCGGGGTTTCGATCCTCGACGTACCCGATTCGTCCAACCCGACCCTGCTCGCAAGGCTAGATACCCTTGGAGAAGCCTTCGGTTTGGCCGTAGCGAGCGGCCGCATCTTTGTGGCCGATGGGCCAAACGGGCTGCTGATCCTGGAGCAAGCCGGGGATGCTACTCGTAGCCAAGATGCAGAGTGGCCCCGCCTTCAGAATCTCGCCGGTCAGCCGGCGGCCCCAGCGCAGCCTGATTTCGCCTGGCCGGAGGCACTGGGGGTGCGGCGCACTGACCCACCCGGATCCCCTCGACAGTCGCTGGCACCGCAGTTCCCCCGCCAACCACCGGCTCCACAGAGGGATATCCAGCCTGCCGGAGACAGGGCAGCCGCCACGTGCGTGGTGACCAGCCCGGCCGACAGCGGCACAGGCACCTTGCGCGCCTGCCTGGAGAACGCCGTGAGCGGCGACACGATCACCTTTGACTCGCGGGTGTTCTCTCCGACAAGCCCTGTCACCATCCCGTTGATCAGCCCCCTCCCATGGTTTGTCCAGGGTCATCTCACCGTGGACGCCTCCAACGCCGGGGTTATCCTCGATGGCAGCCACGCGCCCGGCGCCACTGGCCTGGTGATCACCTCGGACGGCAATGTCGTCCGGGGTCTGCAGATCGTGCACTTTGCGGGGGATGGCATCGCCATTATCGAGGGGGCCAAGGACAACCTGATCGGCGGAGACCGGTCGGTGGGCAGCGGGCCATTGGGCCAGGGGAATCGGATCAGCGGCATCGGGTTCAGCGGGGTGAGCATCTCGGGTGCTGGCACAGTGAGCAACACCGTGGCCGGCAATCTCATTGGCGTCAACCTGAGCGGCACGGCGCTGGACGAGAACGACTGCTGTGTGAGCATCGGCGACGGAGCCAGCCACAACATCGTCGGCGGCGACACGCCAGGGGAAAGCAATGTCATCGGTGGCCGAGAAGGCATCAACATTTATGGACCGGCGACCGAGCGGAACCTGGTCCAAGGCAACCGGATCGGCACCGATGCCAGCGGGACAATGAGCCTGCGCCTTCTGCCTCCCGAGAGCGGCTACTTCGAAGGAGTGCTGGTCAACGTTGGCGCTCACCACAATATCATCGGGCCCGGCAACGTGGTGAACAGCTATTACTGGGGCATCGCGTTGAGGGACCCCGGCACGGCGGACAACGTCGTCATCGGGAACCAGATCGGCACAAACATCACGGGCACGGCTGCTATCGGGAACTATGACGTCGGTGTGCTCCTGGCCAATGGCGCACAACGCAACCGGATCGGCGGCGCAACGCCGCTGGAGCGCAATCTCGTCAGCGGTAACACCCAGGCTGGCATCAAGATCGTCGGTGCCGAGGCCATGAATAACCGCATCACCGGCAACTATGTCGGCACGGATGCCAGTGGGATGCTGGCGCTAGGCAACCAGCGCGGTGCAGGGATTGAGATATGGAGTCCCAACAACATCATCGGCGGCTATCTTCCCGGCGAGGGGAACCTTGCCAGCGGTAACCGCGGCAACGGGATCGGCATGGTGTACGGGCACGCGTATGGCAATCTGATCGCCGGCAACTACACCGGCACCGATGCCAGCGGCACGGCCGACTTGGGCAATGGGGGCCACGGCATCTCCATGGAGGGCGGCGCCCACAACAACCGGGTGGAAGGCAACCTTTCCAGCGGCAACGTCCGATGCGGTGTGCTTAGTGGCGACAAAGGTAGCGACTATAACGTGATCGTGGGCAACCGGATCGGCACGGATGTCAGCGGCACTCACGCCATCCCCAATGATTGGCTGGGCGTGGGGATCGGCTGGGATGGCTCATTCAACCGCGTCGGCGGGACAGCGCCGGGGGAAGGCAACCTGATCAGCGGCAACAACAGCGGGATTGAAGTTGAAGGGGGTGTGGGTAACCTGCTTCTGGGCAACTGGATTGGCACCGACGCGAGCGGCATGCGTGGCGTTGCCAACGCCAACATAGGTGTCAACCTGGGGGCAGCCAGCGGAACCCTGTTCGGGGGCGCCACGCCCGCGGAACGGAATGTGGTGAGCGGGAATTTCTGGGGCGGGGTGGTTATCTTGTCTGACTATAACTACGTAGCCGGCAACTGGATCGGCACGGACGTCACCGGCGCAGCGCCCCTGGGCAATCAGCGCTTCGGGTTGAACATCTGGCGTGGAGGCCACAATGTCATCCAGGGCAACCGGATTGCCTATACCGAATTCCTCCCGCCGCAGGGTGATGGGATGGGAATATGGGTGATGTCCTCTCTCTATAACACACTCCGGCGAAATTTCATCTACAGCAACGTAATGGGAGGGATCGAACTGACCGAGGGCGGCAACAACCTGCTTGCGGCGCCGGTCATCATCACCGTCACTGCCAGCGGTATCTCCGGCACAACCTGCCCGGGATGCATCGTCGAGGTTTTCTCCGATGCCGAGGATGAAGGCCGGATCTTTGAGGGCTACACAGCCGCCGACGTCTCGGGGATTTTCGTCTTTGACAAGGGCAGCCTGCTGGTTGGCCCCCACGTCACCGCTACTGCAACGGACAGCGAAGGGAATACGTCGGGATTCTCCATTCCCCAAGTGGGGTGGAGACGGGTTTATCTGCCTGTGGTTCTGAGGAGTCCATGAGGGCAAAGGTGAACCGGTAGGGGCGGGATTACTCCGCCCGTACGAACTGACAGATAGTAAAGGCGTTTAGAGGAGAACACACACAAGAGACCACCTCGCGCCCGGAAACGCCGGACTGTTGTCCGGCTGGAGCATTAACTTCCAGGTAAATCGTACATGAACTATAGGCTTTGTCTGGCCATCCTCTTGATCATGCTGGCCTTGTCCGCCAGCCTCAGTGCCGTGGTGGCTCAGGAATTGTCTCCACAGGGTAAGACAGCCGTGCTGGCGGTTGCCTGGACATCCTTCGCTGGTGCTGTAGGCTTGCCTCAGAGTGCAGCCACTGCCGGCAGCAACCACGTGCCAATGGATGGAAGCCGTCTGAACGTCCCAAGTGGCTACCTGTATGTGCTACGCGATGTGCATGATGGTGAAAACCAGATTTACGGTTTCAGGGTGAGCGAAGGCACCGGCGAATTGGCCGCCCTCTCCGGCTTCCCGGTCGGCACGGGCGGCAACGGAAGCGGGCTCTTCGTTGCAGAGCAAATGGCCTATGACGCCGCTAACGGCCGCCTGTACGTAATCAACGACGGAAGCAACACGATCAGCGCCTACTCAATCCGTATTTCCACGGGCACACTTACGCCTTTGCCCTTTAGCCCCATCGCCCTGCCAGATGTGTCCTATGGAGATTGGCATTGTTTGGCGCTGCATCCCGGCGGTTCGCCGCTGGTAGCAGGTGGAGAACTGGGCATTTTGGCTTCCTTTGCCATCACTGCCTCCCATGCCACGCCGGCTTCTGGCAGTCCTTACAGCGTCGGCCCGGCAAGGCCTTACTCGTGCGTCTTTAGCCGAAACGGTGCCTATGTGTACACCGGTGGTAACTATTGGACTACCCTGGCTGGCTTGAGTGTGAACGCCAGCACGGGTGTGCTTACTTCGTTGCCCGGTTCACCCTTCAACCTGGGATCTGCAGGGCTTTGGCTGAATAGCTACGTCACAGACAGTGCCGGGCGGCTGTTTACCTCGAGTGCGTACGACGGGCGACTGCGTGCCTTCACGACCAGCGGCGGCGCTCCCACGGCTGTGAGTGGCAGCCCATTCACCTCCAGCCTGACGGTAGGCGTGCACGGTGTGCTGCACCCAGCGGGATTCTACCTGGTGGCAGACCGCTCTGGCAACCAGGTGGGCGTACACCGTATCTTGGGAAGCGGCTCGGCCACCACGCTCGTCCCCGTCAGCGGCTCGCCATTTGCTGCAGGGGGAACCGAAACCCACATCCTGGCGCTCACGCGGAACGGGGGCTTTGTGTTCGCCGCCAACGCCACCAGCCGCAATATTACTACCTTTGCCATGGATACCGACACTGGCTTCCTCATCAGCCAGAGTACCCAGGTGGCTGACACGCTCGGCACCAGCGGCCGTCTCACCGGCATGGCTTACGCCGCCATCGCATCGCCGTTGTACTTACCGTTGATAGGGAGGACATGACCTGCATGAAACAGGAAGAGAACGGGCGCTTGGGTTTGAGTACCCGCGCCATCCACGCTGGTTGGGAACCCGACGCCGAAACTCACGCCGTCAAACGCCCGTTGGTCATGGCCAACAGCTACGAACTCCCGCCCAGCGTGGATTGGGAGACCGTGCCGTTTGTCTACGCCCGTGACCTGAACCCCAACGGGCGTTGGCTCGAAGAACTCCTGGCCGCCCTCGAGGGCAGCGAAGACTGCATCGCCACGGCCAGCGGGGTGAGCGCCATCAACGGCACGTTTTTCGCCCTGCTCAGTTCGGGCGATCACCTGATCGCCTCGCAAATCGCTTACGTGTCAGTGCGGACGATGTTGTTGGAGCATTTTCCGCGTCGCTTCGGGATTGCGACCTCCCTGGTGGATACCACCGATCCCGAAGCCGTGCGCCGGACGCTGACGCCCCAGACGAAGCTGATCCACCTCGAGACGCCCGGCAATCCCACCACCGCCATCAGCGACATCGCCGCCATCGCCCCAATCGCTCACTCCGCTGGGGCGCTGCTCTCGGTGGACAGCACCTGGTCGGGCCTGCTGACCCAGCACCCCCTTCTGCTAGGCGCGGACATCGTGTTTCACAGCCTGTCAAAGTATATCAACGGTCATGGCGACGCCCTGGGCGGGGCGATCTTGGGCGCCAAGGCGCTGCTCGATCCGATCCGCAAGTTTGCGGTGAAAGATATGGGTAGCTGTATCAGTCCGTTCAACGCCTGGCAGATCATGCGTGGCTCGGCTACACTGCCGCTGCGCATGCCGCGCCACTGCCAGAATGCGCTGCGGGTGGCTGAATTTCTCGAAACTCACCCCAAAGTGGCCTGGGTGCGCTACCCGGGGCTGAAAAGTCACCCCCAGCACGCCCTCGCCAGCCGCCAGATGGACGGGTTTTCGGGCATGCTCAACTTTGACATCCGCGACCCGCGCCAGCGCCCGGAATTGCTTAGACGGCTGAAGCTTTTCACCCACGCCACCAGCCTGGGTCACGATGAAAGCCTGATCATGGTTTATGACGATTTCAGTGGAAATGAATTCTTCCGGGTGAGCGTGGGCCTGGAAGACGCCGATGATTTGGTTGAGGATCTTGAGCAGGCATTGGTATTGATGTAGCGGTCGAAAGTTCGGGCTTGAAGTCCTTGCCCTTGGGCGAGTACCTCAATCCTCCAGTTTATCCACGAAGCTGGCTAACGTGTCGGCCCCACGGACGCGGATGCGCGGCATCTCGAACAGGTTGTCCCGGGTGTAGGTGTTGCCCCACTCCGTCGTCAGCGCTCCCCAGTAGCCCGCCGACTTGAGCACCGCGATCACGTCCGCGTCGCGCTTGCCCGAGGGGTAGCAGAAAAAGCGGGGCAGCCGGCCGGTGTGCTGCTGGATGGCTTCCTGGATGCCCAGAATCTGGTACACCAGGTAGTCGTAGGAGCGCCGGCGCAGGTCCACGTGGTCCCGCCCGTGGCCCTGGACGTCCATCCCGGCATCCGACATCTCTTTGATCTGCGTCCACGTCATGTAGCCTGGGCGCTCAAAATGGGGGGGCGTGGCCAGCACGCAAAACGTACCCGTGAAGCCATAGTCCAGCAGCAGCGGAAAGACGACCCGGTAGGCGTCCTCGTAGCCATCGTCGAAGGTGAGCACGACCGGCTTGTCCGGCAGCGGGTACCCTTGCGTCAGATGGAGGTACAAATCGGTCAGCGTGATGGTGTGGTAGCCCGCATCGGCCAGGAACTGGAGTTGGGCCTGAAAATTCTCCGGCGGGACGGTCAGGTCGCGCCGGTAGCGATCGGCGTTGGGCGGCAGTTCGGAGACGTAGTGGTACATCAGGATGGGCACGCGGGCACGCTCGGGCAAGGGGGCCGGGGTGGGGGTGGACGTTGGACTGGCCGCCTCGGTGTACGATGAGTGGGCTTGCCCAGAGCCACTGCGTGGGGGGCTTGCCGCAGGGACTCCCTCGAATGGATCACTCACGTAGGGAGTCTCCCAGCGGCCGCGCGCTGGCATAGCGGCGCACAGGCTGACGCCGATGGCCAGGACGAGCAAGCAGACGATCAGGCAGGAACCTCTGGTTCCGGTAGCAGAGTGTGTGGTAGATGGACCTGGTTTCATCGGCATTCAAGCGCCCCAAGTGCTGGAGGCAAGCGCAAGGATACCTTAGAGAAGACAATCTGTCAAGTGGCAGATCTTCCCGAAGGCTCGCAAGTATACTGCAAATGCCAGGGACGCCACCCCGAAGCCTTCGGGAAGATTGACTTTTCAAGTGGCAGATCTTCCCGAAGGCTCGCAAGTGCACTGCGAATGCCAAGAACGCCCCCTGAAGCCTTCGGGAAGGTTGACTTTTCAAGTGGCAGATCTTCCCGAAGGCTCGCAAGTATACTGCAAATGCCAGGGACGCCACCCCGAAGCCTTCGGGAAGATTGACTTTTCAAGCGGCAGACCTTCCCGAAGGCTCGCAAGCGTACTGCGAATGCCAGGGATGCCACCCCAAGCCTTCGGGAAGATTGACTTTTCATCACCTCCCCAGTAGAATAGAATCAGTCTGCAATCCGCAATCCGAAGTCCGCAATCCGAAATCCAAGATGCGTTATCCGATTATCGCTGGCAACTGGAAGATGCACCTGGGCCGGGTGGACGAGGCGCTGGCCTTCATCCGCCGCATCCGGCACGGGCTGAACGAGATCGAGGGAGTGGAGCGGGTGGTGTGCCCGCCCTGCACCGTCCTGACGGCAGTGGCGGAGGTGCTTCGCCCTATGCACATCGGGCTGGGCGCGCAGACGATGCATTGGGAGGAGCAGGGAGCGCACACCGGGGAAATCTCGCCAGGGATGCTGGCAGGATTGTGCCAGTACGTCATCCTGGGCCACTCGGAGCGGCGGGCCGACAACGCCGAAAACGACGTTGCGGTCAACCGCAAGGTGCAGGCGGCGCTAGGGCATGGCCTCACTCCCATCGTCTGCGTGGGGGAGAACCTGGTGCAGAACGAGGCGGGCCAGACGCACGAGTTCGTCGGCGGGCAGGTGCGGGCGGCCCTGGCGGGTCTCTCGGCGGAGCAGGCGGCACGCTGCGTGATCGCCTACGAGCCAATCTGGGCCATCGGCACCGGCAGGGCGGCGACCCCGGCGGACGCCAACCGCATCATCGGCCTGACCATCCGGGGCACCCTGGCTGAGATGTTGGGCGAGGCCACCGCCCAGGCCGTGCGGGTGCAGTACGGGGGCAGCGTCAACGCGGAGAACATTGCGGCGTTCATGGCCATGCCGGAGGTGGACGGCGCGTTGGTAGGTGGGGCCAGCATCAAGCCGGATTTTGTGGAATTGGTGCGCAGAGCAGTGAAGAAACCAGTCCAGAAACCAGGTTTTTGGGAAAAACCTGGTTTCTGAAGGAAGGAGCACAGAGTATGGTACTGGAAACGGCCGTTTTACCCCTGGTGATACCCCGCAGTCTGCCGCGCCTGCCGGCCCACGAGCAGGGCTGGCCGGCGCAGGGGGAATGGACGTACGAGGACTACCAGAGGCTGCCCGACGATGGGCGTCGCTACGAGATCATCGAAGGAGTGTTATACGTGACTGCGGCACCGAGCTTCGACCACCAGTACACCGCCGGCGAGATCTTCGCCGCGCTGCGGACGTACGTCCGAGAGCATCAGTTGGGCATCGTCATCAGCGCGCCGTTCGAGGTCCATTTGCCGGGCATCGCCCGGCCGGTGCAGCCCGACGTGCTCTTCATCGCCGCCGAACGTGCGCCCCAGGCGGGGGCGGAGGATTTTACCGGAGCACCGGACCTGCTCGTCGAAATCCTCTCACCGTCCACCGTGCGCACCGACCGCGTGGTCAAGTTCAGTGCCTACGAACGCGCCGGCGTGCGCGAATACTGGCTGGTGGACCCTTACGCCCACTCCGTCGAGGTGTACGCCCTCTCCGCAGGGGGCACTCTTGAGATAGCCGGGCAGTACACCTATGGGGAAAAGATCGCGTCCACCGTGCTAGAGGGCCTTGCCCTACCGGTGGATGACCTGTTCGTGGAGAAGAAACCTGGTTTTTGAGAAAAACCAGGTTTCTGGGAAAAACCCGGTTTCTGGAATCAACTCAGCACCACTTCATCCACTACCCCGACGATCACGGCCCGTATCGCGCCGGGGTCGAGCCCCAGGATCTGGCGCGCCCCGTTCCCCTCGTCTATCACCAGCACCGTGTCGCCGGGACCGGCCTGCACCACGTCTACCGCGACGTCGTATTCGCCCGTCTCTTGCCCGTGCAGGTCGAGTTGATCCACCAGCAACAATTTGCGCCCGTCCAGGTGCGAGATCTTGATTGTGGCGACCACCGTGCCGATGACCTTGCCGATGTACATCGTCAATCGCCCTCCGGCAGGTGGTGCCAGGTGGCGGTGGGCTGGTCACGGCGCGGCCCGTGCTCGACCTCGACCTCGTCCACGATGCCCGTGATCGCCAGATCCACCGGCACGAAAACCTCCGGCAGCGCCTGGGCGGCCTCGCGGCTGCCCACGACGAAGACCAACTCCCCCGGTCCGGCCTGGGCGGTGGCGTCGGCGGCGATCACCGGGCGGCCCTGGGGCTGCAGGTCCCGGTCCAGGGGTTGCACGACGAGGAACTTGACCCCCTCGAGCCCTTCGTATTTGCGGGTGGCGACCAGCGTACCGATCACACGGGCGAACTTCATAGGCGACCCCTCACGCGGGTGCGGAAGCGCGTGGCTTCGGCCACGTTCTCCCACATCTCGGGGTGCAGTTGGGGGATGACGACCTGGCGCACCAGCAGGTCGGGCCGCTCCAGCACGCCGACGCCGATCTCGACGGCCGCCTCCACGTCGGCGACCAGGCCGGAGAAGAGCACGATGCCTTTGCCGCCCAGCCCGTCGGCCAGCCGCACCTCGACCAGCCGCACCTCGGCCCCCTTGATGCCGGCGTCGGCGGCGTGGATGGCCGCGGCGACCGTGGTCGTCTCCACCACGCCCAGGGCGTCGGTGGCCTCCGGCACACGCCCCCCGCCGATGGCCTCGACCACCTCGGGATGGACCTGGGGCAGGTAGACGAAATCTACGACCGCCGCGCCGCCCACGTCGCGCCCGGCCGCCAGCGATTCCTCCACGTCTGCCACCCGCCCCCCGATCAACACCAGGTACTTGCCGGGCTGCACGGTGCCCGTTTTGAGCACCTCAAGCGGGGCGCGCTTGACCATGGCGTCGGCAGACTGGATGCCGGCGGCGATGCTACTAAACTCTACTAAAGCCAGGGCGGGTTGGATCATAACCTAATTCGTAATGCGTAATTCGTAATGCGTAATTCGTAATGCGTGTCCCGTGTCTCGTGTTCCGTTACGTACCACGCAACACGCACCACGGAACATGCACGACGTCAACTTTATACAATTCGGAACGAGTCTTTTAATACGCAGCGGCGGATGCGGCTGAAGCTGATCGGGTTGGTGATGCCTTCGCCGGTGGGGCTGGCGATGGTGAACGAGCAGAAGCCCTCACCGCCGTAGCCGAGGCCGGCCGACGAAGGGCCGTTCTTGACAAAGATGCTACAGTCCATCTCGCGCGCCATGCGGCTCAGGTGGTCCAGGTCTTTGGAATGCATCACCGCCGTGTGCCGGAAGCCGCGTTCGGCCACTTTGGCCAGGTCTATCCCCTCGTCGGCGTTCTGCACGCGCACCAGTGGGATGACCGGCATCATCTGTTCCGTGAGGACCAGCGGGTGGTCGCGCTCGACCTCGGCCAACACCAGGCGGATTTCGTCGCCCACGTCCACGCCGATCTCCTTGAGCAGCACGTTGGCGCTCTTGCCGATGAAGGCTTTGTTCATCATGCCGGGCTGGCCGGCCGGCGGGACCTGGGCAAAGATCACTTTCATCAAGCGGTTCAGTTGCCAGGAGTTGATCTCGTATGCGCCGTGGGCCACCATCGCGCGCTTGAGGTCGTCGGCGATGGATGCGACGGCGAAAACCTCCTTCTCGTCAATGCAGATGATGTTGTTGTCGAAGGAGGCGCCGCGCACGACGTCGCGCCCGGCCTGCTCCAGGTCGGCCGTCTCGTCCACTACAACCGGCGGGTTGCCCGGGCCGGCGCAGATGGCCCGCTTGCCGCTCTGCATGGCGGCGTGCACCACTGCCTCGCCGCCGGTGACGGTCAGCAGCCGCACGTCGGGATGGCGCATGACCTGCTGGGCCGTCTCGATGGTGGGCTCGGCGACCGCGCAGACCAGGTTGGGCGGCCCGCCGGCCTCGACGATGGCCTCGTGCACCAACTGCACGGCGTGGTTGGAGCAGGCCCGCGCACCCGGGTGCGCGTTGAAGACCACACTGTTGCCCGCCGCGACCATGGCGATGGCATTGCAGACGACGGTGGAGGTGGGATTGGTGCTGGGGATGATGGCCCCGATCACGCCGTAGGGGGCATACTCGACCAGCGTCAGGCCGTTGTCGCCGCTCCAGGCGGTCGGGGCGAGGAACTCGGTCCCGGGCACCTTGTTGGCGTTGAGCAGGTGCTTTTCGATCTTGTCCTCGTAGCGGCCCATCGCCGTCTCTTGCCAGGCCTCGTAAGCCAGAACCTGGGCGTTCTCCCGCACGATACGGCGGACGTGGGCCACCATCTGCTCGCGCACCGCCAGTGGCATGCCGCCCAATTGCAGGTAGGCCCGGCGCGCGGCCGCCACCGCGCTGTCCACGTCGGGGAAGAGATTGTCGCCGTGGCGCAACGGGGGAGCCGGCGCGGGGGGGCGCGCCACGACGGGCGGCTCCGGCTCGGGGCCATGGCGCACCCGCTCCCCCTGGCGCAACTCGGCCATCACCCGCTGGATGATGGCGTCAATGCGGGCTTCGTCAATCATCCGCCGGCCTGCGCCTTGTCGTACTTGACGATGCCGTCCACCTCGAGCAGGTCCACGATCGCCATGATGACGGCGTCACACGGGCGCCGGTCGGTCACCTTGGTCTGGCGCGCGGAACTGCCGGTGGCGTAGAGCACCACCTCGCCCAACCCGGCGCCGACGGCGTCGGCTGCGACACGATAGCCCCCGGTCTCCCGGCCCTCGATGTCGAGCTGCCTGAGCACGAGGAACTTGAGCCCCTCCAGGGTCGGCTCCTTGCGCGTGGCAACCAGCGTGCCCACTACTTTGCCTAGTAGCATAGGAAACTCCGTGCACGTGAAACGTAATGCGCAATGCGTAATGCGTAAAACGTAATGCGTAAAACGTAATTACGGATTACGCATCACGAATTACGGATTACGATTCTATTCGCTTTCTGCCGGCTGGCGGCCCAGGGGCAGGGTGCGATCCACGTTGGGATGCGGGCGCGGGATGACGTGGACGGCGACGACCTCGCCGACTCGCTCGGCCCCGCGTGCGCCGGCTTCGACGGCCGCCTTGACCGCTGCCACGTCACCGCGCACGATAGCCGTGACCTGGCCGCCGCCGGTCTTTTCGTAACTCACCAGCTCGACCTTGGCGGCCTTGACCATGGCATCGGCCGCCTCGACCATCGCCGGAAAGCTCTTCGTTTCGATCATACCCAATGCTTCGGTCATCATATCCTCCTGATGGGATAACTCTACCTCTACCTTCCCGAAGGCTTCTCTACCTTCCCGAAGGCTTCTCTACCTTCCCGAAGGCTTCTCTACCTTCCCGAAGGCTTGATGTTAAGTCGAACTGTAGCAGGTCAAGCCTTCGGGAAGGTTCTTAGGTTCGGCGCTCGGCCTGGGGCGTGCGCCCGCTGACCCCTTCAATGGCAGCCACGGCTGCGCCGTAGCCTGCCATGATGTCGCGTTCCTCGCCGCCCAGGTAGACGCGCCCGAAACTGCCAAAGGCACGCACTTCCAGGATGTTGATCAAGGCCGCCTTTTCCGCCTCGTTGGCTGCCAGCGCCGCATAGCCCGCCGGCTCCACCTCCAGCACGTACAAGGTCTGCCCGGCCAGCAACATGTGGCCGTGGCGCAAGCGGTTGACGAGCTGCACCTGGTGGGCATCCACGTGGCGGATGATCTGGCTCGAGACCAACTTGGGCTTGATGCGGTCCGCCTCCTGCAGCTCCAGCGCACCCAGGATCGCCGCACCGGCCGCCCGCACCTCGGCCTGTTCCTCGTGGTGCACCTCCAGCAGGCCAAACAGCCGCTCGACGATCTGCATGCCGGGGCGGACCTTGGTGGCCTTGAGGGCGATGTCGGTGATGCGGTTGATCTCGATGCCCGGCGAGATCTCGACCCACAGCGATGCGTCGTGCGGCAGCGGCAGGAAACCCTGGGCCACCGTGCCGAGGAACGCCGCGTGCTGCGGTTGCAGGCTATCCAGGAAGACGTACGTACGCAAGTCTACTGCCATGCACTGCTCCTATTCTACCTTCCTCTACCTTCCCGAAGGCTCCCCTACCTTCCCGAAGGCTTGGCCCACTACAGTTCGACTTAACATCAAGCCTTCGGGAAGGTCTGCTTGACATCAAGCCTTCGGGAAGGTTCACGGGAAGGTCTATTTCTCCGCCTCTTGCAAGATCTTGACGCTGGCGCTGGCACCGATGCGGCTGGCACCGGCGGCGATCATCTTTTGCGCGTCGGCGTAGGTACGGATGCCGCCCGCCGCCTTGACCCCCATGGTGGGGCCGACCACGCGGCGCATGAGCGCCACGTCCTCGACGGTCGCTCCACCCGGCCCGAACCCGGTGGAGGTCTTGACAAAGTCGGCGCCGGCCACCTTGGCCAGTTGGCATGCGATCACCTTCTCCTCGTCGGTCAACAGGGCGGCCTCGATGATCACCTTGAGGATGGCGCTATCGGCGTGGCAGGCGCGGGCCACGGAGGCGATGTCGCGCTCCACCAGCTCATAGTCCCGCGACTTGAGCGCGCCGATGTTGATCACCATGTCCACCTCACTGGCCCCGTCGCGAATGGCCTGCTGGGTCTCGAAGACCTTGGCCTCGGTAGACGTGGCACCCAGCGGAAAGCCGACGACGACGCAGACGGGGACGCCGCTATCTTTCAGCAGTTCGGCGCACATCTTGACGTTGGCGGGATTGATACACACCGACGCGAAGTGGAATTTGCGCGCCTCGTAGCACAACTGCGCGATCTGATCCTGCGTGGCGTCCGGCTTGAGCAACGTGTGATCAATCATGGGGGCCAGCCGGCCGTCGGTGGGCGCGACGCCCAGCGTGGCGGCGACGCGGTCGGCGCCGGCACTGACCACCGGCTGTACGTGCTCCACGTAGTTGTGGGCCGAAATAGAGGGGGCACCGGCACCGCCAGCCGCCGCCTGCTCCTGCTCTTCCTGCACCAGGATCAACACCTGGCGGGTGATTTGTTCGATGATACGCTCCAGCGAGGCCTCATCCAGGCTTTTCATGGTTCACCCCAGCGCTGTCCTTGAAAAAGCGCCGTTCGATCTGCATGATCTTGTCCACGCGCCGTGCGTGCCGCCCGCCGCCGAAGGGGGTCTCAAGCCAGGCCTTGACGATCTGGCGGGCCAGGCTGGGGCCGATCAGCCCGGCCCCCAGCGTCAGCACGTTGGCGTCGTTGTGCTCGCGGCTGTTGACCGCCGTAGCCTGGTCGTAGCACATGGAAGCGCGCACACCGGGCACCTTGTTGGCCGCCATGCAGGAGCCGATACCGGCGCCGTCTACGACGATGCCGCGCCAGGCGCGCCCCTGGGCCACCAACTGCGCCACCGCCAGGGCAAAGTCCGGATAGTCCACCGCAGTGGTGCTATTCGTCCCACAATCTACGACGGCATACCCCAACTCGCCCACGTACCCCTTCAGGGCCTCCTTTAACTCGTACCCGCCGTGGTCGGCGCCGATGGCCACAGCCTGCTGGCCCTGCGGCGCAGGGCCAGTATGCAGTGTGCCAACCGGCGACGGTGCAGGGCCTGTTCCTTGCGCCTCGACCAGCGTCACGTGCCGCTCCAGGGCCACCTGGCGGGCCAGGGGGGTGATCAATGCCCCTGGAGGGACAGAAAATTGTCCCCCGACCGGAACGTCCTGGACGTCCGCCTCCGTCACCAGGGGACGGGCAGAGGCCGGGCGGGAGCCCTGGGGCAACCCCAACGTGCGGTAGACCACGCGGCGTACCATTTGGCGAACACGGGTTTCATCCAATAGTCGGGTTCCCTCTGATCGTTCAGGTTACAGGGGCAGATTATACCACTACCGGGTACAGAAGCAAAACAGCGATGGCGTAGACCTGGCAGGTCTCCCAGACCTGCCAGGTCTGGTACAGAAAATTGGACGACGCTCACGCGATGGAGGGCAAGGACATAGGCTGGGAAGTCAGGTGAGGATTGACCAATCGGGAACGAGGAGGAGCCAGGGCTTCGATTTCCACATAGACTACGGAACGGGTGCCCTCTTCTCGTTGTGCTCGTCGTGCGGCTTCCAGGTTGATACGATACAATTCAGGGTCGTCCTTGGGGAGCAAGACGACCTCCGTTCCTTGTGGAATCTGCTCTAGCAACTCAGGATGCTCCAGGATATATCGCTCGAACTCGAAAGAAAGCGTGATATTCTTCTCCACAATTGTCTCTCGATTATACATTAGGGTTCCATCCTATCGGATCTTCCCCTTCCAGGTGGAGTTGGATCGCCTCTCGCAAGTTCTGCACCGTCTCGTCCAACGTTCTGCCCTGGGTGACCACGGCCAGGTTCAGGCACTCGGCTACGTATCCCCCCTCATCTCCTGGATAGATCATTGCCTGGATCGTATATCGCCGTGCACCCATCTTTTCCTCCCAGTTCTCGTACCGTCAGTGGTGCGGTACGGGTTATAGCGAATTTATGTCTACCAGCGATTATATCCGACTTGATTATTACGGCAAGAAGCGGCTGAAGTCGCCACTACGAACCTGCTTCACGCCGCCAGGCGGCCAGCAGGTCCACCAGGCCCTCGAAGATAAAGTCTGGCCCGAAGGCCTCGGCTTCGGCGCGGCTGGAGGAGCCTGAGAGCACGCAGATGGTGATCAGGCCCGCCCGCTGCCCGCCCAGGATGTCGGTGTCTACCCGGTCGCCGATGGTGGCCGTGGTCTCGGGGCTGGCCCCCATCTGCGCCATGGCTAATTGGAACATGGTCGGCTCCGGCTTGCCGATGGCCAGCGGCCTGACACCGGAGGCGGTCTGCAAGGCGGCGATGAGCGAACCGGTGCCCGGCACCAGCCCCTCGTCGGTGGGCAGGGTGGGGTCCAGGTTGGTGGCGACGAACGCGGCCCCGGCGCGGATAAGCAGCGTGGCCCGCGTGAGTTTGTCGTAGGTCACTTCCCGGTCCAGGCTGGCTACTACCACCTGGACGTCCTCGCCGGCCAGGACGAAGCCTTGCTCCAGGAGCGCCGCCCGCAAGGCGGGTGAACCGAAGACATGGATGCGCGTCCCCGGCGGATACTCGCGCGCCAGGGTCCGGGCGGCCGCCTGCCCGGAAGTCAGCACCTCGTGGGGGGACACCTGCACGCCCATGCGCGCCAGCCTCTCCACGTACTCCTGGGGGGTGCGGGACGAGTTGTTCGTGGCCAGGATGAAGGGCAGTCGCCGCTCCCTCAGGAAGGCGAAGAACTCGCACAGGCCGGGCAGGGGGATCTCTCCCCGATAGAGGACGCCGTCCATGTCAATGATCAGGTGGGTGATGTCGGTCAGGCTGGCCATCTCACACCATATTGTCGTCCGTTTCCGCCTTTGGTCAAATGGGTCGAAGGGATATTGACTTTTCCTCGCCTCCCCAGTAGAATGGAATCATTGATGAGAAACCAGGTTTTTGGGAAAAACCCGGTTTCTTACTTCCGCATTCCGCAATCCTCAGTCGTGGAGTAATTGATGAGTCAAGAGCATTCTGTCCTGGTCGTAGATAGTAACGTGGCGTTTTCGACCATGCTGCGGGAGGGCCTGGAGCAAAACGGCGGCTATTCCGTCACCACGGCGTCCAACGGAGACGAGACCTTGCAGGCGCTGGCCAGCAGCGAGTTCGACCTGGCCATCGTAGACCTGGGGGTAGAAGATCCGGACGGTGCCACGCTGGCCCGCATGCTGCGGCAACAAAAGCCCACCCTGCGCCTGATGTTGATCCCGCTGATGGGTGAGGAGGTACCGCCTGAACTGGGCGACTTGCCGGTACAGGGTATCTTGCCCAAGCCCTTCTTCCTCCCTGAATTGCCGGGCCGCATCGCGGACGCGCTGGCGCA
>Ga0315277_10001348_pt1 | contig 35984 bp, 42 predicted proteins | sample YL17G05_15_MG_FD_203695 | JGI IMG/M metagenome (GOLD analysis project Ga0315277, IMG submission 203695) | Sediment microbial communities from Yellowstone Lake, YNP, Wyoming, USA - YL17G05_15 | ecosystem: Environmental > Aquatic > Freshwater > Lake > Sediment | place: USA: Wyoming | collected...
GAAGCTTTCCAGAAAGAACTAATTCCGCGCCAAGCGCGCTCTCGCGCATTATATCTTGAAGCGCGCGGTATGCAATTACCTTAAATTTAAGGGAACCTTCTCTTTCGATAAGAAGAGCTATATTATCGGCCATGAGTTGCGCATCTAATGCCGGCTGGGTAATTTCTTTTATTTCGATATGGGGATTATCAAGCTTAAACCTTGTCTTCAAAACGCGCGTTAATTCTTCTATTTTCTCCCCTCTTCTTCCTATGACAAGTCCAGGACGTGAAGTTGCAACAACTATTTTCTCTCCGACAGGGGTGTATTCCATTGAAACGCCGCTTATCTTTCCCTTTCCAAGAGCATTTTTGATATATTCCTTGACGCCAAGCTCTTCTTTCTTAAACTGAACAAACTTTTTCTCGTCCATTTTTATTTCTTAGCCTCCCTCGCGACCTCGCTCATTTTAGTTGATTTTGATTGTTTCGCGAAATCGCTCGCCTTGCCCTTGTTAATATTTTCAAACTCCTTTGCCTTTAATATGACATGGGTCCTTTTAGCCCTTACGCCCCCGGCGCGAGCAGGGCGCGCAGCCCAAGTTGAGGAGCCGTAGCAAATTCTTGCTTTTTCCAAATCAAGCCCGTTGACAAGGCAGTTTCCCTTAAGCGCCTTTAAAATATTTATTAAAATAATGGAAGCATTTACAGGATATCTTCCTGACATCATGCACTGGCTTCTTTTCCTGTGTGGAATTTCGCCTTTATATGGAATTACTTGCTTCAACTTAATTACCCCTTCAAGCTCCTTAATTGCAGTGTCTATAGATTTGCCTTTGATGAAATCGCAGATATACATGCAATGCTTCTTTGAAGCGTGCAAATTCATGCCTTTTGCTATTGCCTCTTCTTTCTTCACAATCTTAGGCTGTTCTTTTTTCTCAGCTTTTGCTTCTTCTTTCTTTTCTGCAACTTTTTCTTCCTTCTTTGGCTCTTCTTTTTTATTATCCTCCGTTTTCATTTCTTTTTTCTCTGATGGTTTATTATCCACTACAATCGGTTTGCTCTGTTGTTCATGCTTGACTTCTGGTTTCTTATTTTCTTTCATCTTTTCATTATTTTCTGCCACAGGTTTGACTATATCTTTCTTCTCTTCCTTCAGTTCTGTTTTTTGTTTATTTTCTTCTGCCATTTTACTTCTTCTGCGACTTGGAGCTCTTTGTAGCACCGAGTCCTGCAGTACCATGATTTACTCTTGAACGTGTAAATGCAAATTCTCCAAGGCGATGCCCAAGCATTTCAGGCAAAATAGTTATATCGTTAAATGCCTTGCCGCTGTGAATTCCAATTCTCATTCCCACAAGCTTAGGAAGAACAACTATATCCCTGAGATGTGTTCTAATTTTCTTATTAGTTGATGCGCTTGTTTCGCATCTCTTTATGAAATTCTCTATCTTCTGGAAGTTCCTGAGAACGGTGCGCCTGCTTCTTGAAGGGAGGTACTTTGCAACTTCCCTTGCGTCCAGCTGCTTGAGCTGCTCGAGAGGAACGCCCCTGTACTTCATTTCCTTTGACTTCAAAACTACTTCCTCTGCCATTTTATCTTCTTGCCCCCTTTGCTCTTTCTGCTCTCTTTATCCTTGCATCATAAAAATTAAATTTCTCAGGATTTGTTCTTCTTCCATATTCATGAGTTCGGGGGTGTTTGCCCAACCTATACGTACCATCGGCGCTTATTGTCAATGTAGAGAAATTTGGCATATAAACCGCTATTGTATCTTCTGTTACTCTTCTAGCAAATTCTACTCTTTTCCCACCAGGTGAAGGTTCGATTATGCCTAAAAAAATTGCCTTTATTTGATAATCTCCTAGCGCAACATTTACCTCAAATCCCACCTTCTCTTCGCTCAGTATTCCTTCAAGAGGAGTTCTGCTTGATTTTGGTTTCTCTATAAGTGTTGGTTGTGTCGCTCTCATTTTATCTTCTCTTCCACCCCGTTCTGCTAGGTCTTATGTGCCCGACTCTTGCTCCAGGGGGAGCATTTCTCTTCGCTATCTTTGATTTAATTCTCTTTCCTCTTCCAGAGCCGAAAGGATGATCAACGGCGTTCATCTTGACTGCAGAAGTTCTTGGCCATAATTTGTTTCTTGCCTTCATTTTGTAATGCATCCTGCCTGCCTGCATAAATGGCTTTTGCGTTCTTCCCTCTCCCGCAATTATTCCTACTGTTGCTCTGCAGTCCTCGCTTAAAATAACCTGTTTTTTGCTTGGCATTAAAACAGAAACGTTCCTGTTTTCAAGCTTTTTATAAACAGCAGCGCTGTTTCCGCTTGTCCTTACCATTTTTCCGCCATCGCCCGGGTTTCTTTCTATATTGTAAATTTTTGTTCCTACGGGGACATTTTTTAATGCCATTATGTTTCCATCTTTTGCATCTGCCTGATTAATCATTATTTTTTGTCCTACAAACGCGCCATTAAAAGCAGGACTATAAAATATTTCATCTGCTATCTTTATCTTTGCAAGAGGAGCAGTGTGGGCGGCGGAATGAATAATGTTTATTATTTCTGCTTCTCCATCGTGCATAGGGTATTTTATTGTATAAATGAAAGCCTGCTTTCTAACCTGATAGGTTAGGCTTCCTTTTCCCCTTGCCTGCGATATGATTCTCTTTCCCATTTTAGATTATGCCCAGCTTTGATGCAATATCAATTGCTGGATTCTCCTTCTTTAATTTTATGAATACAATTTTTTGATTCTGCCTTATAGAGGTTCTTACCTTTTCAACTTTAGCCGAGAACAATTTTTCAAATTCCTTTTTTATCTCTTCTTTTGTTGCGCGCCGCTCTGTCTTAAACAGCAAAGTATTCTCCAAATCAATCATTTTCACCGCCTTTTCGGTTGTTATTGGTTTTAGTATCATTCTGCAACCTCCTTAGAGAGCTCGTCAAGAGCTTTTCTTGTGTATAAAGTCAATCTTCCAAGAGGATATAAATCAGAAATTTCTATTTCACTTGCTAATTTCATGTCTACTCCGTTGAACTTTTGCTTCTCATCAGAGGCTTTTACTACAAGAAGCCCTGAGTTTGACTTGTATTTCCTGCCTCTTGCCTTGCCCTTGCCTGCGCGAACAATTTTATTCTGAAGAACAAGATAAAACACAGGACCAAAAATACTTTTTAATGACGAGAAAAAGTCCTTTGTTTTACTAGGCAGAGATTCTATTACTGCTGGAACATGCTCTATCTTTTCTATTGAAGAATATCTTTTTGCAACAAGCTCCTTGTTTGCAGTTGCCGCAAGAGCAGAATTCATAGCAAGTTCAACTTCCTTTTTATTTATCTTAAGTGCCCTTGATATAACACGCGGACCGTGAGAGCGCCTTCCGCCCCTCATTCCTGATACTTCTGCTGCAACCCAATAGAACTGAGTGCCTCTTCGCGACATTGTTTTTCTAGGAACCCTTGAGATTCCTTTTCCATAATGCCCTTTCCAATCATGCCTCTTGTGGCTTATTGTTCCGGATGCGGAATGATGCTTTCCCGCTTCAGGAGCGTGAGAATATGGATGAAAGAACTTTGCTGCTTCAAAGTATTTTTGTGCTATATCCTGCCTTATTTTATTATCAAATAGTTTTGGGAGAGTTATCTCTGATTTTCTTGTTCCTTTTATATCATATAGTGTTGTTTTCATGCTATTACCTCAATAAATTCAAATTTTTTCTTTGCCTGCAGTTTAGTTGGGCGAAATGAAGGAGTCAATAAAACCTGCCTTTTTGCAGGGCCCTGAACGCTTCCCTTAAGCAAAATATAATTTGTATTTATATTTCCGTAGTGGGTGAATCCAGAAGGAGGATTTATGTTCTTCTCCGAGATTTTTCCAGAGTGAACTACATTTTCATTATAGTTAACACGGGAGAACATCCCCAATTGCCCAGCCATTGGCGTGCGGAAAGTTACTCTTGCTGGATGCCATGGAGCTAGAGAGCCGGGGCGCCTTACTCCCTTTTCAGATTTATGAGCTTTTAGAGAGATTCCAAATCTCTTGACGGGACCAACGAGGCCTTTTCCTTTTGTAAGCGCGCGAGCATCAACAAGCATGTTTTTGAAAAAAGCATCAGGAGTTATTTCCTTTCCAATAAGTGTCTTGATAAAATCAAGCTTGTTCGAGGCACCGACTGCAAGTTCAATTATGTCTGGAGTTTTTTTGACTGAAGTTTGAGAAGGAAGAGAATAAACAATAATTCTAACGTCATCATAATCTTTTGGAACTTCGGCGTCAAAATTTTTTAATGTTTTTGGGACTTTGACTTTTCTCTTAAGCTCTTTATCATTTGAAACAATCACATCTTTAATAGCATGAGAATTTTTATAGAAGCGCACTGAGAAAACTTTCATATTCGGCATCTCAATAATTGTTACAGGGATTGAGATTTTCTTTCCCAGAGTCATTGATTTTTGAGTGTTGTCTTTCACGTAAGCGGTTGCCATCCCGACTTTATATCCGATAAAGCCTAGAATTCCGTCACCCTTGACGACGCGCCAGTTTACACTAGGAATTTGCTTTGCAGCTCGCTTTCTAGGATAATACTGCAAGCTTCCGAATCTTGGGCGCTTTCCTCCTGCCATTTTGTGTTTTTGCTCTCCTTATGATTCTTATTTATGTGTCAAATGTTAGAGTTTTTACTAACATTTATTTATGAAACGCAACTCAGATCTCGCTGTTATTTCGCTGTTTGTGAACGTTTTCGTGTTATCAGCACGAAGCTAAAGTTCAATTAGATTCAATTAAAACAGAGAAGGGGGGTTTTTAAACCTTATTCTTGACTTTATCCTTCCTGTTCTATCCTCGGGGCAAGAACAAAAGAAAGTATTACATTTCCTGTCGGGAAATTTATGCGCATTGGATGATTGTCGGAGAAATTAAGGACAGCCTTGGCGCAGATTCTTGAGCCCTTTGCAAACTTATTAAGATATTCAAGTGAGAAACGAGCGGTGCTGCTGTCGGAGTGGATTTCCACCTCATCTGAAGAGAATTCTGCTCGTGCGGAGTTAAGCCCGGATGCCTCGATTACAAACTTGTTGGGCTCGGCGATAAAAGTGCAAGCATCTGAAACAATTAAACAATCTTCAATGACTTCTGCGAACAACTCGGCAGGAATCTTAATAACCGACTTAAATTCCCATTCAGGCATTTCCTTTTCTTCTACACTTATGTCAATTAACGCAAGTGAAAAGTCGCGTCTTATCTTGTCCTGAATGCCAACTTTAAGCTGATTGTCCTTTCTCTCGAGCGTAAGAGAGCTGCCAAACTTACATCTCCTCAGGACATTCTTCAAGTCGTTTAAATTAACGCCAAGAACTTCATCTTTATCAACTTCAAACTGAGTAAACAAATCAGCCGGAATCTTGAAGTAAACCATGGCAACATTTGCAGGGTCTATTGCAGTAAGGGACATTCCCTCCTTGTTTACCTTAAGCTTCACTTCCATCACCAGCTCAGAGATTATTGTTATTATGTCTGTAAACAATTTCGGGCTTTCTAACTTCAAGAGCATTAAATTAGACAATATAACTAACTTTTAAGCTTTATTGTAATGAAAATGAGGATAATGTAACCGATTAAAAACTAAATCAACAACACAATAAATAATATAAAACAAACATTCTTTGGCTTATTATGGAAGAAGAGACAAAAGTGGAAGAAAAGAAAGAACAAGAGGTAAGCAGCAATGAAAGGAGAATAAGGGCAATCACTGGAATTTACTATTCAAATCCGAAAGTTCAAGAGATTTTGCTCGACTTTTCGAAAAATCGTGAAGTGATACCAAGATATTTTGAGGGATTTGGAAAGCGCCCCGATATATTGCAATATGCTTCAGATATAATGGAACTCGTAAAAAAAGGAGCAACTTCATTTCATGCATCTGAAGAAATATGGAAAGATCCCCTGCAATTAAATTCAGACATGACAAGAGATGAAGCTTCAAAATTGAGGGATGGTTGGGACCTGTTAATAGACGTGGATTCGCAGTTTCTTGACTGCTCAAAAATTGCTGCAAGACTGATAATATCAGCTTTAGAACAGCATGGGATTAAAAATTACGGAATCAAATTCAGCGGAAGTAAGGGATTTCATATAATAGTGTCTGGAAAGGCATTCCCAAAAGAGTTTGATGGAGTTGAAACAAGAGAAAGGTTCCCTGAATGGGCAAGGGCAATTTCAGAATATCTTATGAACTATATAAGAAGGGATTATAATATAGAGGCGGGAAAAATAATATCGGGAAATGAGCTGGAAAAAAGAACAAACCTTTCAAAAGAAGAAATCGAAGAAGTTTATTGCACCCAATGCAATAAAGTTGCAAGGAAAGGAACAATAACCAAATTTTTCTGCCCTATATGCGGGATGAAAATAGAGAGAAAAGAGATTAAGACAGAAAAAAGAAAATTAAAGTGCCTTAACAAAAAGTGCACGGGATTTTTGGAGATTGAGAACGAGAAAGAATATTATTATTGCGAAAACTGCAAGGATGAGAATAAAAAATTTGACTTAAACTCGGACAAGCACCCCGAGAATTTTGAAAAGGTAAAGGGAGTAAGCGCAGAGAAAGTTGCAGATTTGGATTTAGTGCTTGTAGCACCAAGGCATTTGTTCAGGGCCCCTTATTCCTTGCATGAAAAAACCTCTCTTGCAAGCGTTGTCTTAAAAAAAGAAGAGATAGACAAATTTAATCCAAAAGACGCCTCTCCGTTAAATGTTAAAGTAAGAGAATTCATGCCCAAAAGCGAGGAAGAGGAAGGAAGGCAGCTTTTGACGGCAGCGCTCGAGTGGAAAAAGAACAGCAGCGCCGATGAAGAAAAGGCAATTGAAAGGAAATATAAAAACAAAGAATTTGAAAAAGTTGACTTTTCAAAGATAAACGAGGGAATGTTCCCTGAGCCGATTAAAAAATTGCTGAAAGGAGGACTTAAAGACGGGAAGAAAAGAGGACTTTTCATTTTGCTTACTTTCCTCAGGTCGATTAATTACTCTCCTGAGTATATCAATAACAAAATAAGAGAGTGGAACAAGACAAACGAGCCGCCTTTGAAAGAGGGATATGTTAAAAGCCAGATTGAGTGGCATCTTAAGCAGAAAAAACAGATATTACCTCCAAATTACAATAATCAGGGATTTTACAAAGATATGGGGCTTTTGGACGAAAAGCCAGATGCAAAGAATCCGATATCAGAGATTGCAAGAAAACTAAGGGAAAACAAATGAAAAGGAATGTTTTTAAAGAAGGGAAGTATTTATTTAATTATGGAAAATAAGAGGTTGTTTTATTTTATTGTTGTTTCATTAATACTAATAACCTGCCTGTCTGTTTCCGTTCTTGCGGCAGATGCAACTGGAAATGTTTCAGAAACTGACAAGGTTGCAAATGGATATAAATGCCTTGAAAATACAGTTGCAAATAAAACCACAATTTCGCTTGAAGAGGCAATTTTTACAACGCTTGCTCTGGGAAACAACAATAAGAAAGCAATTGACACTATTGCCGGAGAGAAGAGCGCAACAGAGGATTGCTGGCCAAAAGCAAAATGCGCTCTACGAGAGACTGCCCTCGTTGCATTAGCTTATGACAAAGCAGGAAAAGATAATTCAAAAATCTTGACATGGATTTCTTCAAAGAATGCAACTCCAACCGAATTGAACTGGTATCTGCAGATAGATACTGATGAGCAGGCGGCAGCAGAGTGCACGGTAAGCTATGACACGACAGCAGCAAAGATAAATGTTCTCGAGGATATGACTTTGGATAGTTCGAATTTAGGAAACTGTTTAGAAATTGACAATTTATATCGTTTAAGGATAAAAGACAACTGCGTGACAAAAAATTTTGATATCTCATGCGATAAGGGTTTCACAACTTCTCTTCTCTATCAAAAGAAAAGCGATGCTAATGGAGTAGTTTTTGTTACTTCAACCACTCAATCAGGAGCGTCTGGAGGAACTACTTCACATTCGATAAGCGCAAAGTGCATAAAAGTAGACAACTCATGCAACTATGAAGGAAATTTATGGGCGGCGCTTGCATTAAACAAGAATGGAAAGGCAGAGCGGCTTGTTCCTTTCTTAATAGCGCTTGCTGATGACAATACAAAGTATTTCCCAAGCACGTTCTTGTACATTCTTACGGCAGGAGATGCGTCTTATAATAACATTGCACAGAGCCAGACAAAAGATGGCTATTGGGAAGTTACCGCAAGCCCATATAAAAGATATTACGACAGCGCGCTTGCGATGCTCGCGCTTGGAAGCGGAAAAGTTGAGACAGACAGCGCGAAAGCATATTTTCTAAGCGTCCAGGGAGCCAATGGATGCTGGAATAACAATAATATAAGAAGCACCGCATTTGTGCTTTATGCAGGATGGCCAAGAAGTGTGGCAGCAAGCGGGGCAACGCCTTCTCAAGATTGCGCAAGCGCAGGAAACTTCTGCGAAATTACTGCCGATTGCACGGCGGCAAATGGGACATTGATAGTTGACAAGACGTGCACAAACTGGAGAGAGAGCTGCTGCTCGGTAGATGTTCAGCTGCCTAGTTGCCCAGCAGCTGGCGGGAATATATGTGATTATGGAGAGATATGCGACGGAAATGAGGTTCCATCGCAGGAGGGAGGAAAGTGCTGTATTGGAACCTGTTCTATACCTATTCCTCCGATACAAGAAACATGCTCTGACGTCGAGGGAACATGCAGAACTTCATGTGATGACAATGAAGAAGCAGATTATGCACAAAACTGCACAAGCACAACAGAGATTTGCTGCGTTGCAAAGAAAGGAGGAATAAGCTGGATATGGATTATTCTATTAGTTATTCTAGTCGCACTCGTTGCGGTAGGAATAATATATAGAGACAAATTGAGATTATGGTATTATAAATTCAAGGGAAGGGCAAAAGCGGTGACTGTTGCAAGACCAGCAGCGCCTGCGGGGGCAAGAGGCCCGATTGTGTCCGGAGGAATGATACAAAGAGTTCCTCCTATATCTCCTGCCGCAGCAAGAAGGCCTTTAGGAAGACCGCTTTCTGCAAGGGACAAGGAAATGGAAGAAACGCTCAAGAAGCTGAAGGAAATAAGCGAATAGCTATCCTCTTCTATAAGAAGTATTGTCAGCTAATTTTTCCACATGAACCTCTCTTCCTTCAACTCTGATTAAAACAGGATCGTGAAGAGTAACTCCTCTATCGTCAATTGGTGGCAACATCATTTCACCAAGCCCTTCTCCTTCTATTCCCCAATAAGAAGGAAGCGCGCCGCATGGACTTTCAAGTTCTCTTGCTTTTCTCGCCTCCTCAACTGTTACATCTCCGCTTAAAATACTTCCTACAGTATATGGGAATTCTCTTGCATTTGGATTTTTTCCAGAGCCCGAGCTTCCTAATAGCAGATGTTCCTGATGTGTAAGAATATTATTCCTATACCCTCTCCCATGTAATTCCTCTCTCAATGCTAAATCCAATCTCTCTACCAGAGGCATCCCTTTTCCCCTATCTTTTAAAAGCCTAAGTAAATTCCATGCATCAGCCACTGCGCTAATCATACTAAATCTATTTGTCGGTGATGCGGCTAAGAAATACTTTCTCTCCAATTCTTCAACCTCTTGAGGATTGGTAACCTCTGCCCTTAACTGCACGAACAATGCTTTTAATTCTTCTGAATCCATAATACGATGCTTATCATAGGGTTTAAAAAGTTAATGCTGTCGAGCAACATCAAATTTATATAACTCAAGAAGTTAGTAAGTTAATGAAGAGGTTTGCAGTTTTTGGATTGCTGATTTTGGTTTTTCTTATTAATTTGCATTTTGTCTCTGCGATAAGCTCTGACATGAAAGATATTTACTCGCAAAAAGAAACAATTCTTATAGAGATAAAAGGAAATATTCTTGAGCCAATTCCAACTGAGAATGTTATATTCAGGAGAGGGCATGTAGGAATCCCGCTTGAGTATGACATTAAGAAATTAGGGGAAAGTTATTATCTCTGGGCGATAGCGCCAGAAAGTGAGAACAATTATACATTGGTTATAAAAAATATTTCCACAACTGCTGCAGGAATCCCGCAAAAGGTTGATTATGAAAAGAATTTCTCTGTTTCGGGAAATTTGAGCGATTATTACATAAAGCCAGGATTTATCTTTAATCAAAAGACATTTGAGATAACTGCCACCTTGAATCAAGATGAAGACAAAGAGATAATCATCAGCTATCCTATAGATAAAAACATAACATTAAAGCCAGGGGAAAACAAGATAGCGTTTTCGCTTGATGAGAGTGAGACAAAATTAATCAAGATTGCGATTGGAGAATACGCCTTGCCTGCTTATGTGATAGGAAAATTTGTTCCTGGCGCTTTCACAGGAATAATAAGCAAGAAACTTTCATTTAACCCAGAGATATTAGAAAAAAATATAAGTGATTTAAAAAATCTGACAACAAAATACGAGATAAAACTTACAAACGAGTTCAATGAAAGCTTGAAAGATATTTACCTTGATTATGACAGCACATTCTTTACAATTGAACCAAAGGAAAATTTTACACTTGGGGCGGGAGAGAGCAAATACTTCAATATAAGTCTAAACAAACTGGCAGAGGGGAAAATTGAGGAAGAAATCTATGCAAGACACGGGAATGAGTCGGCTGTTTTAAGCGTGAAAATAAACTTTGCCAATATAACTGCAGTCCCTCTTGCAAATTACACAAACATCCCGCAGGAAGAGCAGATAAAAACATCCTGCACGCAGATAATCGAAGCAGACTTGTGTGGACTTGATGAGAAATGCCCAGGAACAAACATAACCACAACAGAAACAAAAGTAAACCCAAAACTAGTATGCTGCCTTAAAAAATGCGAAAAGGGGAAAGCAGAGGAAGGAGGGGGCTATTTCTGGATTGGAATATTAATCATTGGAATAGTAATCTTGATAGGAGTAATTATTTATGTGAGATACAAAAAAAGCGGGAAGTTCTGGAGCGGTGCATTTAAGAGGAAAGTCGAGGAAGCGGAAAAGAAGCTGTAGATAAGTTTATAAGAACCTCTAAAATGAATGTTTTCTATGACAAATGAAAATCTTAGGCGAGCGCGAGCATCGCTGGAAAGGATAGCAGAAGAAGCAAGAAATGCAGGAAAGTATTTAGCTTCTGCTCAATCTGAACAGGATAAAGAGAGAGGTTATATTCCTGCAGAATTATTCACAAAATGTGATACATTTGGCAGCGCCTTAAAAACTGCCGTTAGATACTTGCAAAGACAAGAGGGAAGCAGGCACAATTTAAATTATGATAGTGTTGCTGAAAGGATAGGGGTAACTCAAGGAATAGTCGCAAGATGGGCAGCAGATTACGTAACTCCTTCTCTTTATCATTTAATAAAACTGATAGAAGAGCTTAAAATTGACCCCAGAGTGATTAAATCGGAAATGTTTTCTAAATCAAAAAATAAGAAGCACAAAAAGTAAATTGCAGCCCTTAGTAAAAGTTAGGAATGGTTGTGTTTGCTGAAGATAATTAATGAAAAAGATTTTAATGATAAATAACTGATGAAAAAGGGATTTAGTGTTAGTAATGTTGAGTTATAGTTATTAATTAATAGCTAATAACAACGAGCCTCTTTGGTTTATTCTATCACTTCTTGCTTTTAACAACCACAATATATTTATACTAATTTCCATTAAAATTTTAATACTTTACTTAGCGAATATCTCGCTAAGATAAAATAAAAATGAAAGGGGGTGATTAAATGAATAAGAATAATGCATTAATATTTGGTGCATTTATTGCTATTGCTTTGTTAAGCGTTTCTCTTGCTTCTGCATCTCTCCTTGGAGATTTCTGGAATAAAATCACAGGAAATGCAGTTGCCGAGCAAGGATACAGATATGCCAAATGGACGTGTGTCAATGGGGTTGCATATAGCGAAGGCAGTTCAACCTCCTGCAAGACAACCGAAGAATGGAAGACAATCGCCAGCGAAAAATGCATCAATATCTGCGTAAAATCTATTTGGGGCGCTAAAAGATGCGGGGTCGCAACATTCAGTGCTGGGGGGGAATTGTGCAATAAAATGCCTCCTGCAACATGTACGGATAGCGATGAAGCAGATATCTACACTAAAGGAACAGTAGACAAAGGAACAGCTAATTCGACAAGGTCTGATTATTGTACTGGACTAGGTAGCAATATGGTAGTGGAGTATACCTGCCAAGGCAGTGTTTACAATCTTACGAAATACGATTGCAAATACGGATGCAAAGACGGGGCATGCGTGAAGGAAGAGATTATAGTTCTTCCAAATGAGACGATAACTCCAACTCCGAGCGAAGTAACATATCAAGGAATTTTGAATATGCTGAAAAAATGCAAACTTATCGGAACTTCTGGGGCAGATTGTATTACAACTTGTGAGAACCAAGGAAGAGTTTGTGCTTCTGCAACAGCAATAATAATTCCTCGTAGCGGAAATGCCAGTTATACTTCAGTACTTACATTCCCTATGGAATGTGGCGGAACTATCGGAGGAAGAAGTATAGAAATTTTTGCTGCTCAGGCATACGGCGCGGCATCAAATGTAGCAGATATAGATGCTTATTGCAATTGTTGCGCGTTTTAAAGATAAAGAACTTTTATTTTATTTTTTCTTTTTTTCTTTCTTTTTCTTTTTTGTTTTTTAAGTTTTGTAGATGTTTCTTCTATGCCCAACTTTGAGAACGAGAATTAACAGCTTATTCTTGTCTAAGTCGATTATTAATCTATAATCACCCACTCTAAGCTTATAGCCTGGCTCGCCAACGAGCTTTTCAAGAAAATCCTCGGGGCGTATCTTTATTCTTTCGAGAACAGAGCCTATTCTTTCTTGTATATCTTTTTCAAGCTTTAAAAATTGTTTTTTCGCTTTATCAGTAAATTCGATATCATACATTTAATTTTAGCTCCTTTTTTATCTTTTCCCAGCTATGGAATTTTCCTTCTTTGTACTCTTTTCTTGCTTCGGCTATATCTTTTTTTGTTTCTTCTGAGAGCTCCATAGTATCTTCGAGCAAGTCGCGGATTACTTCCTCATAGCTTTCTTTTTCGCCAAGTTTTCTTTTTTTGAGATATTCCAAAAGCTCTTTGCTTATTTGGATTGTTGTTTGTTCCATAGTAATTATATAACTTGTTATAGTATTTAAATGCTTTTGTTTTTGTTTCTTCTTTATCTTTTCTTTCTTTTCTTTTTAATTTCTTTCTTGACTTTATTCTGAGCTTTTTGGGATTTCTCAATTTTAGCTTTTATCTTTTGGTTTTCTTTGACTTCGCCTCTCAGATAAGGAAGAACTTCTTTCTTGAAAACTTCGGGAGCAACTTTTGCAACGTGCCTCAGAAGAAGCTCTTTGTCGACTGACATCTTTTTTGCAATCGCATCATACTGGTGGAGACGCACTGTCAAACGATTTGCAAGATCATTCAAATCGGTATTAGCTAATTCAAGACTTTCGGGATTTATGACTTCAATATGAGAGGGTAGAAATGCAAATATCATTGTAAACAGATTTGATATAGAATCAAGCTCAAGAAGCACTTCTGCAAAGGAAGTGTAAAGCCCTTTTGCATCCTTTATCTCAACAGGGGGATGAACTGTTTTCTCGATTAGATGAACCCCTTTATCTGAACTGATTTTATTTACAATTAACTCGAGAGCTTCTGTGACATTCTCGGGAGGCCTTCCAAGAACTTCAAAAACCAACCGAACCTGAAGTTTTGCCATTATTTCAATTGGCAGAAGAGATTTTTAAAAGTTGCTAAAGCAACTTTTAGGATTATTTTTACTAACAAAACCGATGAATTATTAATTATAGTTATATTTTAGATATTACATAATTATAAGCGCGATTAAAACAATCAGAAAAACATCAATAAAAAATATGCCAAAAAGAAGGATTTAGCTTACGCTCAGAGTTTCCTTAAAGCAAGAAGAATAATTACAAAAACGCAGAAAAAGGAAAAACCATAGACAAGCCAGAGGCGCGTTCTTTCCTCCTTTGTTGAAAAGATATCACCCGAGTTCTTGCTTTGCTGTTCTGTTTCTTTTGGGGCGTTAAGGACAATCCTTTTCTTTGAAGAATTGTCCTGTAGATTAGTGCCTGAATCAGAAGATTGAGGAGTAGATGATTGAGCAGTTGAATTTGACGTTGTTATATTGGTTTGGCTTTGCTGATTAGCTGAAGATGAATTTTGAGATGAGCTGTTTTGATTGTTATTGCCGTCGCTATTGCCTTGGATTAATGCTATTGGATTGCATTTTTCGCTGAATGAAGAAGAATTTGTCTTTCTCAATCGGGCGCAGATTTGCATAGGATTTTGAGAATTTTTTACAACTCTAATTAGATATTCTTTTTGAGAGGGAAATTTTTCCTTCAGATAATAAAAGGGATTTTTCCAGCTTGCGCCGTCGTATATCTCAGAGATGGTTGTTGTATTCGATTCTTCGACAAAAATCTTAACATCATAAACATCAGATGTTTCTGCTGAAAGCGAAGTGGAAAAGCTTGTGTTAAATGCAATCGAAGAAGGAGAAGAAAAGGAAAACTCAATAGCAAAAACTAAAGAAGCAGAAAAGCTAATAGCCGTAAGGATGATAAAAGGCAATGCTACCTTCCGGATCGAGAAGATAGAGTGTGTCTCTGTCGTTGTTCCATACATCTGTCTTTTGGTTCCAAAAAATGTCTGTTTCGTTGTCTTCTCCATTTGAGGAATGAAAGTTTATCTTTCCAAGAACAACATTGCCGAATATATAATATTTTCTGCTTTCATCCCTTATTTTCCAGCCAAGCATGTTGATATCCGAGCAGGAATTAATAAGAAAAGCAATTTCTTTCTTTTCATCTATGTTTGCTTTAAAACAGCCGTAATACTCAGACTTATGCCAAATTCCGAGAGAATTTTCAATTGCATTCTCTTCGGCAGATGAAAATTCATTTAATTCTGACTCGGAAACGAGAAACTTCACCGCATACCCAAGAGAAACAAGCTTAAGATTAAAATAATCGGAGGAATTGTACAATCTTGCGAGCGTCCTCCCGTATTTGTCTATACCTGTTGTTTCGAGCTGAATTGATTCGTTTTCAAGCGACTTGAGAAATTCTGTTCCAAGATTTGAGTTCGGCTCAGATTTCTCGGGAGTATTTATGTTAAGCAGCCGAATTGTTCTCCCGTCGTCAAGAACAAGCGTATCGCCATCAATAACGCGGGCAACTAAAGCAGTTTCTCTTGACGACTGATGAGAAAAAGAAGAAAAAAGATAAACATTGCATGCAATCAAGCCAGTGATAAGAAACGCAAAGATGAAGGAATACTTTCTGTTCATTTTTATTACATGCCCTTTATTTCCATTATTTCTTTTTCACACTTGAGGGAATTATAGAATTTCTCGAAATCGGCATGAGAAAGCTCGAGAGTTGCAGTATTTATGTTTGGGTGAAAATTGACAATCTCTGCATTCCAAACTTCGTTGTCTATAATTAATTTTACTTCGCTTGAATCAAAAAGCCCAAAAACAGAGACGCTTCCCGGAGTCAGATGAAGATATTTTTTGAGCTCTTCCTGAGAGCCGAATTGCAACTTCTTGACATTCAGAGTTTTTCTTAATAACTTGAGGTCAACTCTTTTATCGGCAGGAACAGCAGCAAGATAAAACGCGCCCTTATCATCCTTGAGAAAAAGGCATTTTGTATGCAACTCGGGAATTTTGCTTTTTATTGACTTCGACTCGGCAACTGTAAAAACGGCCTTATGAAAATGAATCTTATAATTTATATCATGGCTTTTGAGATAGTTCAAAAGAGCCTTATTTTCAATCTCATTCATATGTGCTCAAAGTGAGATAAGTTTTTAAATCTAAACTCACTAAAAAAGGCATGGAAAAGAGGGGAATTTCGCCAGTTATTGCGACAGTCTTGTTAATTTCGATAACTCTTGTCCTGGCAGTAATAATCTTCGTCGCGTTCAGCGCACTTTTGAAAGAAAAAGCAACAAAGTTTGATGAGCCGATAGAAAACGCGTGCGGGGCTGTTTCTTTTGTCGCAGAGGCATTTCCAGGCACGGGAAATGTAATAAAAATTTCAGTAAGCAATCAGGGAAATGTCCCTATTTATGCAATAAAAGTTCTCAAGAGCGGAGAGGGTTCTCTTGAAGAAGCTGACGTTCTTACCGATTCAGAATCAACAACTGTTCCAAATGGAGATACCAAAGATTTTGATTATACGGGCGATCTCATTGCTGGAGATGAAATCACCATAGTGCCTGTAATTTTAGGTTCTACAGGAACAGAAGGACAAACTTCCTCTTACGCGTGCGCGGATGCCGGCTATATAACAACCGTAAGAAACATCTGAAACGGCAAAAGCCTTAGATAAACTAAACTTCTTAACATATTCACTTTTCTTATAGTTTTATAGTATTTATTCATGCCTTAATAATTGCATCTCGATTAATAATTGATTTAAATTAATAACAATCAATAGCACAAAAATAACAAGCGAATGCTAAGTTTGATATCAAACTTAACAAAAGGACAACTTATATAAATCTCTTTAAATTATTTCAATTATGAATAAAAGAGGAATTTCGCCAGTTATTGCAACAGTTCTTATATTGATGGTTACCATCGCTGCGGTTGCGATGCTCGCGGGTTTCATAGTGCCTTACGTGAAGAAAACACTAAGCGAGGGAACAGAGTGTTTGGATTACAAAGATTACTTCCAGTTTGAGGAGAGCGCAAATAACTGCATTGATAGCACGAATCATAAGATTAATGTAAGCGTGAAGGCAATTGCAACTGAGGCAGGAAAAAACATTTCAAAAGCAGGAGAGAGCGAAAAAAACATTGCCGGCTTTAATCTTGTCTTCAATTACAAAGATGGCTCGCAGGTAGCAAAAGTAAGAACAGACGGCACTGCAAGCGATAGTGCGATAAAAATGTTTGTTGCTTCAAAGCCAATAACAATTCCAAGGCAAGGAGAGTGGTTTACTTACGTTTATAATTTTCCCCCTAATTTATTGGGATTTACAAATGCAGAGGTTTATCCCGCACTCAAGTCGGGGAGAGTATGCGATAGAAGCGACTCAATAAGGTTAATAAATTGCTAATCCTATTTAAAATGATGAAAAAGGGGGAGCTAGATTAAGAGAAATCAAAGATAAAAATGGTAATAAATATTAACCTAAATCCTGCAATTCCCGCGCTTCCAAAAATAGACGACAAGAAGAAGATAGATGTAAGATATATGCTTATTGCACCTTATGCTTCTGTGCACATTTATTGGGATGAAAAGATAAGCGAAGTTATTTATGAACTGGAGGAGCCGGTTTTAACTGAAGAGGAAAAAAAATCACTTGACACACTTGAAGAGGCAATGACTGAACTAATCAATATTAACGTTGCAGTTGAAAAAACAATCGAGGCGGCTGCAAACTATATAGATAAAACCGCCCGCTTATTAGTTGAAGAGCTAAACATGAAAATTCCCGCTGAAACATATGACAGGCTGTTTTATTACCTGTTCAGGGATTTTATTGGGCTTAATGAAGTTGACCCTTTGCTGAGAGATTATTTTATTGAAGATGTGGAGTGCAATGGAATAGACACGCCCGTTTATATTATACATAGAATTTACAGGAACCTGAAGACAAACCTTGTGTATAAAGATATAGAAAAGCTTGCAAACTTTGTTGAAAAACTTGCACAGCGCTCGGGGAGATATATCTCTTATGCGCAGCCAATTCTCGACGGAACTTTGCCTGACGGTTCTCGTGTCAATGCAACATATACAAAAGACATTACTTCAAGAGGGCCGACTTTCACAATAAGAAAATTTACAAAAGTCCCGTGGACACCTACGCAACTTATCTCTTTCAATACTGTAAGCCCTGAGATGATGGCATACTTTTGGCTGCTGCTTGAAAATAAGTCGAGCATCATGATAATAGGAGGTACTGCTTCGGGGAAAACAACTTTTCTAAACGCGCTTGCATTTTTTATTCCGCCCGAGGCAAGAGTCGTTTCAATCGAGGACACTAGAGAAATAAATTTGCCAAGGGAAAACTGGCTTCCCGCTGTTGCAAGAACAGCAATAGGAGTGGGAAAAGTAGGAGAGATAGACTTGTTCGACATCCTAAAAAGCTCGTTCAGGCAAAACCCCGATTATCTGATTGTGGGAGAGATAAGAGGAAAGGAAGCGTTCGTTCTGTTTCAGGGAATGGCTTCAGGACATTCAGCTTTGAGCACTATGCACGCAGATTCAGTCGATACAATGATAAGAAGATTAGAGACACCTCCGATTGAACTTTCTCCCACTCTTGTAAACTCTTTGGACTGCGTGGCTGTTGCAACCCACGCAATTATAGGAAAAAGAGAGACAAGAAAAATAAGAGAAGTCGTTGAAATTGTAAATGTAAACAAAGACGGCACGGCTTTGATAAATACCCCTTTAACCTGGGACCCGAGCAAGGATGTATTTTATTTCAAAAAGCAGAGCAAGGTGTTTGAGAAAATATCTGCAAGAAGGGGAATTCCAATGGAAAAGCTGCAAAGCGAGTTTGTGCTTAGGGCGAAGCTGCTTTATGAATTAAGCAAGAGGAAAATTTTCGGTTTTGAGGAAACGCAAAAAGTAATAAATGATTATTTCAAGAGCCCTGAAGAGGTATTAAAGAAATACGGCATAACAGAACAGTGAAGTTAATTGAAAAGTATATAAATCTCTTTAAATTTCTAAACTAATGAATAAAGAAGATGTAACGGTTCTTGCCCAACTGCAGATGAGCTTAAAGGAAGCGGCAAGGAAACTTTCTCTGGCTTATGATAAAAGAGATGCGGAGGGATTGGCTGATGCTAAAAGGGAGATTCTCAAACTGCAGAAGGAAATAGACAAAATACTATGAACGAAAATATTGAGGAAAGAGAGGCGAAGGACTTCATTAAAGAGGTAGAAACAAACATCAATGTAGAGGGCGAAATGCTTATAGAGTTGAGAAATTATGTCAATAATCTTGAAAGCGCGAGAGAGATTGAGAAAGGAATTCTAAATGATGCAGTAAATTCAATAAAGACAAGGATGAAGACAGTAAACGCGGCAATTCCCGGGATGCTAAACCATATTTCGCTGGCAACGAGATTGCCTTCAAAGCAGATAAAAACAAATCTCGAAAGGATAAACTTCCAGGGCAAAGAAGCGAATGTAAATGTAACTCTTCTTTCAAAGGACAGGGAAAAATTCCTCAAAGAGTTAAACGTAAGCGAAGATATAATAAATAAGCTGAGGAAGAAAAAAATAATAAAAAAGGAAGAGGCTGTCGAATATAAAAGCGCAAGAGGATATTTAAAAATTTCAAACAGGTTTTTTCTTGACACCGCAAGGAATATGGTAAAGAAAGGGACTTTTAATGCCCTTGGACTTGAGCTAAGAAAGGCAAATATCGAAGTCCTTCTGCCAACGTATGTTGCAATGATGTTTTTCACCGCGCTTATTTCATTTTTTATCTCTCTGATTGTAATGGTGTTCTTCCTGTTTTTTAATATAGGAATTCTTTCAGGAAGCATAATTTATCTTTACAGCGGGAGTTATCTATTAAGATTTGCAGAGTTGATATGGATCCCAATTATAATACCTGTTGCAACATTTTTCGCAATTTATTATTACCCTTCAACAGAGAAAAGCTCGATAGCAAAAAAGATAGACCAGGAGATTCCTTTTGCAGTAATACACATGAGCGCAATTTCAGGAAGCGGGATTGAGCCAAGCAAGATATTCAGCATAATAGGGCTAAGCGATGAATACCCTAATTTAAGAAAAGAGATAAGAAAAGTTATGAACCAGATAAATCTTTACGGCTATGACTTGGTAAGCGCGCTGAACAATGTGTCAAAAAGCACGCCAAGCGAAAAGCTTGCAGAGCTGTTTTCAGGGCTTTCGACAACAATAAGCACAGGAGGAAACCTGAATGAATTCTTTGAAAAAAGAGCGGAGACGCTCATGATAAGCTATCGCCTTGAGAGGGAGAGCTACACAAAAGTCGCAGAAACATTCATGGACATCTACATAAGTGTAGTTATTGCAACACCAATGATTCTTTTGCTTTTGCTTGTAATGCTTTCAATTTCAGGAATTGAGCTTGGATTTTCTCCGACATTTTTAAGCATAGGAATTACGGGAGCCGTGGCAGTAATAAATGTAATATTTTTAGGCGTACTTCACCTTAAACAACCAACATACTAAAATGATAAAGCTAAAAAAACAACACTGGATTGGAATAATTGCGGGAGCGGTTGCAATAGCACTTGACTTTGCATTCTTATTTTTCAGAGAAAGCAAGAGCTTGTTTTTCTTTGTATTGGGAATAGCGGCAGTTGTAATAGCACTGCCTTTTGTCCTTGAAATTGTCGCAAGGGGCAAAGAGGAGGAAGAAATAAACGGCATGTTCCTTGAGTTTTCAAGAAACCTTGCGGAGAGCGTTGCAACCGGAACTCCGGTAAGCAAGAGCATTATTAATGTCAGCAAGAAGAACTTCGGTCCTTTAAGCCCATACATAGAAAAGCTCGCAAGGCAGATTGAACTTGGAATTCCCGTGAATACCGCAATGCAGACATTTGCAAGAGATGTTGACAATCCTGTAATAAGCCGAGCGGTTGCATTAATAGGCGAGGCGGAAAAAGCCGGAGGAGAGATTGATTATATTTTAGAAAGCGTGGCAAAATCAATAGCAGAGGTTGAGAAGCTGAAAAAAGAAAGAAGAGCGGCAATATCCTCTCTCGTCGCCCAGGGATATATAATATTTATTATATTCATAGCAATAATGCTTGTAATGGAATTCAAGATACTTCCTTTGACTGCAGGGCTTGGTTCAATAGGAGAGGGGGCAGAAACAGGCATAAGCGGGATTGGGATTGGCGTCGGAAAGCAGATTATCTCCCCTGAAAGCCTCTCACGACCATTTTTGTATCTTCTTTTGACGCAGGGCTTCTTTGCGGGATTAATTATTGGGAAACTAAGCGAAGGAAAAACAATGGCGGGAGTAAAGCACTCGTTCATACTTGTAATTCTGGCATTATTAATTTCAACAGGAGCTAAAGCTTTCCTGCAATAAATTGAAGGAATTCAATATCAACGGCATTATTATCAATAATAATATCTCATTGGGCACAAATCAAATTGCTCTCTTTTTCATTTCTTTTATGAAATCTCCAACTTTCATCTCAGTATATTTTCCCGTCTCTATTTCTTTCCAAGCTTCTTCAGTTCTTCTTGCAAATTCCAAGTCCTCTGAATTTGACTTATCAATGAGATAAAATATTTCATTCTCCGTCTCAATAATCTTGAAAGGATAATTAAGCTTTAACAAAATGTTCTCAAACCATCTTCTTCTTGGGGCGCGCATTGGCTTTCCAGAAAGAGTTTTGGTTGAAAAACTTATTAGAAAATACTTGCATTCAACTTCTTTTATTATTTTTTCTGTAGTTTCATAGGAACCTTTTCCGAGAATATCAAGAACCTTGAATATGATGCATAAATCTACTTTGGGAAAATTGTGCTTGAAATTCCTTAAATCACAAATAAATGTCTTTCCTGAGATTTTATTTTTCTTAAAAAATAACTCGACAAGAGACAAATCGTCCTTATTAATATCGCAGGCATAATACCTTGTTTTAGCATCTGCAAGAGCAATTGGATTCAGTCCGCAGCCCAAATCAAGAATTGAGGAAATTCTTAGCTTTGAAATAATGCTTTTAATTTGGGGATAAATTTGCATCCTTTCTTTTGTAGAGAAATGAGTGCTTAACAATTCATCAATCCTGTTTTCCTGGAGAAGTTTCTTTCTCTTTTTGAGAGATATTTGAAATCTTCCAACATAATTTCTTAACTCTTTACGGACATCTTTGACTATTAATTTTATTTCAAGAGGAGTTATCTTGCGGATATTAATTTTATTTTTCCCGATATAATCATTAAAAGAATTAACTACTAGATCATCAGCGATGCCTGACAGCTCTTTCTTTTCTTTTATCTTGCTGATGATTGCTGTAATTTCCTTGTTCATCCCATTTCAACAATAATAACTTATATAAATCTCTTGGAACTAGTTGATTTATGGGCAATAAAAAGGGGGCGAGCCATTTGGAATTTGTGCTGTCAATGATTATTTTCATGACTTTCGTAACCGTTGCACTTTTCTTTTTTGCTCCAACAAGAACAAATGTCCTCTCAAGCAACACGCTTAACTTTGCGTTTGATGGGATTCTTGGCAGGACTCAGATATCAGTAGACAGCTACTCGATAAAACTTAATCTTGATGCAATTCCTGAGGAGATTAAAAATTCCCCCAACCCCATTGGAGTAACAATCTCCGATGACACCGATAGAAAGACAAAAGTGTTTAACTCAACGGGCAGCATAAAATCATCAAATAGAGAAGATAAAACAATTTATTTTAACAGAGGAGGGGATACTTTCTTTACTATACTCTTCAGCGAGAATTTTTCTGATGAAGAAAACATAATTGGAACCGCGCCGCTTGAGTCTAAAATGTATCAGATAACATCATCGAGCGACAGAAAAGTGATTTCTGAAAAAGCAACAAAAGCGCTTAAAGCAAACTATGAAAGCAGTTACAATTCACTAAAAGACGATTTGAAGCTTCCCATAAGTTCTGATTTCTCATTTGCACTGATATTTTCCCCAACGGATATAATAAATGTGACTAAATTCGTTCCGGGAGGGCTTGATGTCTTTGCTGACTCGAGGCGTTTTGAGGTATTAAGAGAAGATGAAAACTTTGCCTACGCCGACTTGGTTGTAAGAACATGGTGACGAAAGAGAAGAACAGAAGACAAGATAATTAATAAAAAATAAAGTTAAATAATAAATATTAAATAAAAAATTAGGGTGATGGGTTAATAATAAATATAAAAATATTAAAAGAAGTGATAAATAATAAAAATGAATAGATGCTGACAAATGATTAAAAGTTAATAATTGGATGATGGCAAGAACAGATATTATAAAACTAATGGTTAATTTTATAACTTGCAATTTTCTATTTAATTGATAAGAGATGATGAACAATAAGAGGGGAATAATAAGGATATTGGAAGCAACAATCGCAATAACGATAATTTTAGGAGTGATAGTTATTGTGGTGTCAAGCAGGCAGCGCCCGAGCGAGCCCGACTTGTCGGCGACAATTACTCCGCTTCTTGATGAGATTGCCCAGAACAGCACGCTGAGGAATGATGTGGTGCAGAAGTATGATTTTGTTAACACCAGAAATAATGCGTATGTAATTTCAGAGCTAAATGCTTTCCTTGCAGCAAGAATAACAAATCCAAGTCTTAACTTCAGCGTAAGTATCTGCAACCCCGCACTTGTCTGCGGGCTTGAGAATTATCCAAGAGACGTGAGCGGCGACGTATACGCTGAAAGCAGAACGCTAAGTTCGACTCTAAAAGAATACGAGCCCAAAACAGTCAAAATCTTTCTCTGGAGAAAGAGCTGATTGAGGAGAGTTTATTTAGAATTATTTATTTTTAACTCATTAATCTTAGCACTTATTTTGCTCTTATATCTCTTCTCTAGTTTATGTAAATTGATAGAAACGTCTTCTGATAATAATCCTTTATTATCTGCAACTATGTATGCTACTAAAGTATCTATTCTCCTTTTATCTGTAAAAGTACTGTTTTTAGAAGATATTCTATTCAAATAATTCATAGTTTTATCTTTATTTGCATTAAAAGGATTAATTTTCATATTTTTATCTAAATCAAAACCAGCGGCAAGGAAAGCTAATGACCTTTTAAAACACGAATTACATTCTCCGCATTCTATTCCTCTATAGCACGTAGAAGTTTCATAAGGGCTTATTTTATACTTTTTCAACCACTTATTTTTCCAAATAGACAATATTTCTGTTTTAGTGCAATGCTTAAAAGGAGTCCATAATTGTATATTTTTACCGTATTCTCTTGAATAAAACTTAGTACAAAATTTATAAAATCTCTTGCTTTTGTCTGGTCCAGGATTTATATGTCTAATTTCTTCTTCGGTAGCTGCCAATATAATCTTTCCGTTACTTTTTAAATAATCTAAAACCATTGCGCCAAAAGAAGCTATCATAAAATTTCTTGCTGGAACTATATATTCCCATTGTTTCCAACCATTTATTACTTCTTTTGCGATATCAACCTTAAATCTTATATGTTTTAATCTTAATTTTCTTGCTATTCTATTTATTAACGTGCCTTCTCTTTTGTTATTAAACTGACCAAAATCCAAAGAAATCAGCAAGGGCTTTATTCCTTTATCGAGATGATATAAAATTGCCGCAGTACTATCTATACCCCCGCTAGCAAGTATAATTATTTTATTTTTTATAGTTTTATCATAAAACTTTTTTTGGGGCGTATAATTTATCTTTAATTTAAATTTTATTGGAGAAAAGCGCTCGTGATTTAATAAAAAATTAATAAAATTAGACATTTCATTTGGATCAGAACTTAAGGGCTCATTGAGGCTAATGGATTCGGCTTTTTTATAGCCTGAGAGGACAGCTAAAATAGAAAGCTTAGTCACTTTATCAGCAGTCACTCTAAATTTTTTATCCATACAGGATACTTCTTTTTTTATTAGCCGATTGTTTATTTTACCAAGTATCATTTTATGTTCTTATTCAAAAGCTCTTTTATTTTTTTATTTGTCAAATTAGTTATATTTATTGATTTTTTATCAGCCAATTCGATTTGTCTTTTTATTATTTTTTGGCATCTTTGCATAAATTCTTTTTTACTTTTTTTTGATAGCAGAAATTCCCTTACATAATTAATATATATCTTCCTTAAAATTCCTTTCCTCTTCTCCAATTTTAGCTTATCGATTCTTTTACTAGGAACCTCCTTATAACCTTTAATTTTTAGTTTTCTATTAAATAAAATTTCTTCCAATGTACTTATTACCATTTCTGAAATTAAATAATCTTCATAGGATCTTTGCTCAACATAGATTTTGTATTCTTTTTTTAATTTTTGGGGTAAACTTTTATGCTTTTTTAAAAATTCATATAAAATTGTTCTCAATATCTGTCTTGCATCATCTTTTTTTGAACTTAAACTTCTTTTCTTAGCATCTAATTTATCAAAAACAAATTGGTTTATCTTAACTTTTTTATTTGGATTAATTACTATCTGTATTTCTCCGCCCCAATCCCAAAAAAAATCCTTTTTTTCGGTAACTCCTTTCAAAATGTCATACTTCAATGCAATTATACCTGACAGGGGGAATTTCATTTTTTTGTATACATCAGGATACAAAAGCCATAACAATGGATTACATATTAGCCTGTTTACCCTCCCACCAGATTTAGTCAAATTAGGCAAAGATATAGCGCATCTTTTAGATATTAGTGGGGATATTAACTTATTTAAAATATTTTTATCTATATTTACACAATCAGAATCTACTATTGCTACATTTTCGGATAGATATCTTTCAACTATATCTTTTATTGCTTTATCTTTCGTTGGTCTTAATAAAGGCATTACAAGATTTAGTTCAACTTTTTTGTCAAATCTTTTAATAAACTCTTTTAGGCTAATTAATTTATTATAATCAGAGCCTCCGTCAGCTAAAATAATTTTATAATCATAATTTTTATCTTCGGAAAAATTATAAATTAATTTTATGTTCTTTTTAACAATATAAAGTTTTTCATTTAAATTAGGAATTATCCAGATTATATTATATTTTTTCATTTTGAATCCTTTTATCGAACAATCTAATCTATAATTTTTTTGAACTAAATAAATCTTTTGGGACACAACAACATTATCTTTATAATAAGATACAATTTAGAGGTTAACTTATGATTCTTGCAAAATAACGTTAAATAGTAACTCAAAAATTTGAGTTATTAGTAGCTACTATATAGTAACATTTAAATATTTGATGTTATCTCCTTTTATAAGGAGAGCACCATGTATAAGATTTGCAAGCGATTTACGTTTGACAGCTCCCATAAACTATGGGACAAAGATCTTTCTGAAGATGAAAATATGAGAATTTTTGGAAAATGTGCAAATGCTCCAAGTCATGGCCACACTTATACCTGTGAAGTCAGACTGAAAGGAGATACTCTAAATCATGGGATGGTTGTTAATTTTACAGAGATCAAAGAAATTGTTAAAAGAGTTGTTCTGGATGAGTTTGACCACCACTTTATTAATGAACTAATGCCGGGGCAGATAACTACCGCAGAAAATGTGGCAAAACTCTTTTATGAAAGAATTAAAGCGCGTCTACCCCAACTTTACGCAATAAGGATATGGGAAACCCCCAATAACTGGGCAGAGTATAGAGAAAGTTAATATGAAAATAGAAGATACAAATATTCCTCTTGAGTTTAGACCAACTATAATTCCTAGGCCTTATCCTCAAACTCTGAATTTGGCAGATACATTTTTAGATCACGAAGAGTCCATGCCAGCAATCTATTTTGAAGATGAACGAATATCCTATGGGGAGCTTAAAGGAAGAGTTAATCAAACAGCAAGAGGATTACAGGAGTGCGGCATTAGAGATTCTGATCGAATTGTCCTAAGACTGGAAAATACCCCTTATTTTTTCTATACCTGGCTCGCTATAAATAAATTAGGAGCAATAGTGGTTCCTACACTTCCTGCATTTCAGAGAAAAGAGTTAGAATATATAGTGCAAGATTGTAGTCCGCGAGCAATCATAACTTCTCAAAACTTAGCTGAGCAGACAGTCGGACTAAGCGAGAGCATCTTGATTGCCGAAGAATTAATTCCCAAATGGTTTAGAGAAAACTCTGATGAAAACTTTGTTTCGCAGACTGAAAAAGACGATGTTGCTCTGATTGTTTACACTTCGGGAAGTACGGGCAAGCCTAAAGGAACAATGCATACACATATGGAACTTTTGAGTATGGTTGACATCTACGCTCCATCTCATCTTAGGTTGCAGCAAAATGATATTTGCAGTGGAACACCTAGTATGGCTTTTGTCTATGGATTAGAAGGCTTATTTGCATTTCCGCTTAGAATGGGTGCTTCAACTGTCTTGTTAGCTGGCAGATTTGACCCTAAAAAAATTGAGAAGGCTGTACAAAAGCATAAAATAAGCCTCCTTTTTTCTGGACCGAGGGCCTATTCAAGAATGCTGAACGAAGATATTGCACTTGGAACATCGCTGCGACTGTGCATCTCTGCGGGGGAGCACCTTCCTGCAGAAACCTATCAAAAATGGAAGGAAAGATTTGGTGTCGAGATTGTTGATGGTATAGGCTGCACGGAATTATTAAGTATGCTTATTGCATCCAAACCTGGAGAGGTTAGACCAGGTTCCACAGGAAAAGCTGTTCCGGGATATGAAATTCGTCTTTTAAATCCTGAAGGAAGGGAAGTTGAAACAAATACTCCAGGTTTACTTTCGGTACGAGGACCTACTGGTTGCTGGTATCTTAATAAACCCGAAGAACAGAAAGCCAGAGTTAAAGATGGTTGGACAAACACGGGCGACATTTTTACACGCGACACAGAAGGTTATTTCTATTATTGCGGGCGTAATGATGATTTAATAAATATTGGTGGAAATAAAGTATATCCGCTAGAAGTTGAGGGGGTTTTACTTACTCATCAAGAAATAGAAGAGGCGGCTGTTGTCGGTTTGCGAAAGGGAGATAAAACAATTCTGAAGGCTTATGTAGTTACTAAACCAAACAGAAGGGTCACAAGTGAAGAATTAACCGCTCTGGTGAGAGGAAATCTTTCTTATTACAAGGTACCCAATGAAATAATTTTTGTGGGTTCGTTACCCAAAACGCCAAATGGCAAACTTGCAAGAAGAGAACTCTCTGTTATTGAAGGTAACCATGACAAGTAAACTTTTATTAATAGGGGGGGCATCTGCAGCCGGAAAATCTAGTCTTTGCCAAGAGCTACAAAGACAATATGGAGTGAATACAAGACGTCTTCATCATTATGCATTACAAATAGCGCAAGAAAGAAAGATTGTCAATCCGATGGAAGACTGGAACTCTTTGGTAAAGGAAGGAATAATTAGACTTATTGAAGATGCAAATCGACTAAGTATCCTCTCGTGTGATATTCATTTTGCAATTCAGCCCATATTTGATACTGCTTATGCGCAAGGTCTAGAAACAGTAGAAGATATTTCTGAACCCTATGCAAGAGGACTACCAATGCAGATTATGGATGCCTTTGCTTCCGCTACAAACACAGGACTTTTCTTGATTCTTATTGAAGCTGCAAATAATGAGATTCTACAAAGAAGAAAGAGAGAACAGACTATGCTAGGCAAACACCCTAGAAGTTTAAATCCTATAAGCATAGAAAGAGAGTTAGACAGAGAACGTACCCTTTTTTATGAAACTGCCGGAAATATAAAGTTATATCTCCAGCCTATTGTTAGAAGCGTAAGCAATTTAAATTATCAATTACAAGAAACAGTAAGTCAAATTGCGCGCATAGCAGGAATTAGAAAATCATGACAACATTAGTAATTATACGGCATTGCGAAACAGAAGGAAATGTAAGGGGGGAGATGCAGGGTTATTATAATGATTCAGCATTTACAGAAAAAGGAAAAGACCAAGCAGAACTATTATTAAAAAAATTAGGTACTGAAAAAATTAACGCAGTATATTGCAGTGATTTAGGGCGGGCTATTAAGACTGCACAAGTAATCTCTCAAGCACATAACTTAAAACTTATAGCTCTCAAAGAGTTAAGAGAAGGAAATATAGGAGATTGGAGAACCTTGCCTGTAAAGGAAGGCATTCAGAAGTGGATAGAATACTATGAGGCTGAAAAGAAGAAAGGCGTGCACAGAGAAGATATTCGGCCTCCAAATGGTGAGAACAGTTTTGATCATCAAAGAAGAATTATGACTGCGATTAAAAAGATTGTAAAACAATATCCTAAAGGAATTGTAGTTATAGTGGGTCATAGCGGAACTAATCGTGTTATAATTGGAACATTAGAAGGTAAAGATCCTGATGATTTCTATAAAATTTCCCAGGACAATGCCTGTATCAACATTGTCAAAACTGATGGTGTAACTTCTAAAGTAATATTAGTAAATGACACAACGCATCTACAAAAATGAAAAAGGTTATGTTCAAGAGTTCCGATGGCCTTGAAGTTTTTGGTCATCTCTCTTTGCCAGAAAGCAACGGCAGACAAGTGCCAGGGGTGTTGTTTGTTACTGGAGGTATTCACGGAGGAATCCGTAGAAAAGATGGACGTTATGACCCCCTTCACAAACGTATTTGTCAATACTTCACCGAACGCAACTTTGCAACATTTATCGTCGATAAACGAGGCAGCAGAGGTCATGGCGAAAAATATATGTCTCTACTTGATTTCTGTGGAAGGGAAATTGATGATATTTTAGCAGGAGCAACTTATTTTAAGGAAGCCGCAAACATACAACCAGGATCATTAGCGATACACGGAACGAGCCGAGGAGCAACTGCAGCTGCATTGGCTATCTCAAGAGCAGAGATATTTGATGCGGCCATTTTATCTTCGGGTTTTTTTGATATTCTTAGGCAATATAAGTATGACGAAGTTGCAAGACCGGTTGATTTTCCCACTAAGCAAGTGCTGCAGGGAGTTCCAATTGAAGAATTTCCTCATACGAGACTATCCCCAATACATAATGTTGCCAATGTGCACTGCCCTGTTATGATCGTTCATGGACTTGATGATAGGGTTGTTCCTGTGGAACAATCACTCACTTACTATGAAGCTTTGAGAGTACACACAGATACAAAACTGGTAATATATCCCAATTTCGCTCACTTTAAATTATATAGTTATCCTACGAACCCTGTTGGTCGAACATATTGGGAAGATTGTGTAGCTTTCCTGGAAAAAAGTTTAAATAGGACAAGTCGTAATGTAATAACAATTGGAAGAGAGAGTACATCATGAATCCAAACAAAATAGAAATATTATGGAGAGAAATCTTAAAAGAAATAGGAGATAATCCTGATCGTAAAGGACTAAAAGATACCCCTAAAAGAATATCTACAATGTATCAAGAAATTTATAGAGGATATGACAAATTAAAAAAACCAAAAATAACTACTTTTGAAAACAATGAAGATGGAATTAAATACGGCGGGATGGTTTGTGATAAAGGACACTTTTTTAGTTATTGTGAACATCATGGAATTCCTTTTTTCGGGGAGTATTTCTTTGGATATGTTCCAGACAAAAAATTAATTGGGTTATCAAAGGTTGCAAGAATAGTTGATTATTATAGTTCTAAATTACAAATACAAGAGAGACTTACTAAACAAATAGCCGATGAATTGGAGAGCACTTTAACTCCTAGAGGTATGGTGTTAATCATCAAAGCAAGGCACTTATGTAAAGAAATGCGCGGCGTTAGAAAAATTGGGGGCGAGATGGTAACGTCCGAAGTAAGAGGATGTTTTAGAGAAAACAAAAACGGGATAAGAGAAGAATTTTTTAGCATTATGAAGTTAATATAAATATCTTAGTTGATTTTTAAAATAAAGAACGCTACTTCTTTTAAAACAATTACTCCACAAAAGTAACAACAAAGTAGTAAAGTTTAAATACTCGCTTTTTCTGTGAGAACTATGAAAATATCACTTGAAAGCATACTCAACTCTGTAAAGAGAGGCGCATTAATTGGAGCATCAGCTTTGGCTCTTGCTGTCAGCGGCTGCGGAGGCGGCGGAGGCGGAGCTGTTCCACCTGCTAATCATGCCCCTGTTCTTAGCCAAATAAGCAATCAAAATGTTAATGAAAAAGATTCTATTAGCGTTCCACTTTCTGCAACAGATGCTGACGGAGACACACTAACATTCAGGCTTGAAAGTGCACCAGCAGGAATGGCAATTAATGGAGGCAACCTTGAATTTAATCCAACTTATGCCGATGCAGGAGTTTACACGCCAAGAGTTATTGTCGAAGACGGAAGAGGGGGAAGCGATTTCCAGGATGTTACAGTTACTATAAACAATGTTTCATGCTATAAAATAGCATTTTCTTCAGCAAGGACAGGCAACTCGGAAATTTATGAAATGAATGAGGATGGAAGCGGACTTGAGCAAAAAACAAACAATCCTGCAAATGATAGAAATCCTGTTATATCTCCTGATGGAAGCACAATTACTTTTGTATCTGATAGGGACGGAAATACCGAAATATATTCAATAGACAGGGATGGAAGCAACCCAAGAAACTTAACAGGCAATTCTAGGGATGACCTTGATCCATCTTATTCTCCAGACGGAAGCAAAATTGCCTTTAGGGCTTGGAGAGATTTGAATGATGAGGTTTATGATATGGACCCTAATGGAGCAAACCCAAGAAATCTATCAAATAATCCCGCAAGTGATACTCTGCCATCATATTCTTTTGATAGCAGTAAAGTTGTTTTTGAATCAAATAGAAACGGAGATAGAGAAATTTATAACATGAATCCTGATGGAACAAGCCAAACAAGATTAACAAATAATCCAGCTAATGACACCGAACCTTCATATTCTCTAAATATGAGAATTGTATTTGCATCAGATAGAAGCGAAGATGATGAAATTTGGGATATGGCTTCTGATGGAAGCGATTTAAGAAATCTATCTAACGATTCTGGCGCAGCAGACCGGGAGCCAGCATGCAATCCTAATGGAAGAATTACCTATACATCAGATAGTGATGGAATAAGAAAAGTTTATACTATGGATGCAGACGGACTTAATCAAACTCCTTTAACAGAAGGAAGATTTCCTTCTTGGTCTTATCAAAAAGAGTAAAAACTTTTATATCTCTTAATATCAATAAATTTTAGGATTAACATATTCCATTTGAACATTTACTATCATACTCACAGTCAGACTCTTTCCATTCTCCATTGATGCACTCTTTTCTTACAGTATCAGATTTGCATTCCTTTGCGTCTATCGCGCACTGTCTGCAATGAACCTCCCCCCTAACATCCATGCACTCGGCGCTAAAGACATTCGGACTTGTGCCTGAAGTGCAAATTGTATCTTCCCATGTGTTAGAACCCGTACATGTTTTAAACTTGACAATATTATCCGTTTCTACACATTCTTTATATCCCATACTAACACCGCCCTCGCATCCGCCTCCAGCACCATAGGTTTCGCCGCCTTCGCTCGAGACGACAACGACGTAGAAGCTTTCATCGGGCTTGGGATAAAATGTAATATCGCCCAGCTTAAATCCATTTTCAAGCTCGGCTGAGCCTGCATGAATGCTTCTTTTAATAATATAAACCTGAAATCGGGAAATGCAGGTACCTGCAATGCATGATGTTATCTCTGCCTGACTTGCACCCCTTAATATTGTTACACCGTCGTCTTTGTTTCCATACGCGGTCGAGATGTTCTTGTCGGGATTTGCCTTTATATAAAACGCAGTGAGGTTTGTCATTTCTTCGTCTACGTTGTCTTTGCTGGTGAAAACACCATAGTCAATTACTTTCTTGCCCTCAAACTCAATTTCTTTCTGCAAGTCATACACCACCTGATTTTCTTTTGTGTATTTCGTCTTTATCCAGACAGTCGTAAAGCCAATAAGAATTGAAGATATCAACAATGCCGCTATGATAAACGTCTGCCCCTTTTTGCCCAACATCATAAATAATAAAACAATGAGAGGTTTTTATATGTTTTTGCCCGATAAACAATTGCCTCTTCTTGTCTTGAATTAATAATAGTTTTTGAGTTAATAATATTTGATTAATAACAAAAATATCGATGAACAACAACTTATAATTATCCTGCATCTTTAACTGCAAAGATATTCTACTTGCCAGCTTCCTCGGATATTGAAACTGTAATGCCTGACTTGCTTTCAATGCGGATATCGTAAGGTGTGCTTGAAGCGGTAAACTTTTTTAGCCCGTCTGAACCATCAACTGTAATATTATATCCTTTATCGCTATAGTCAAGCGTAAGGGTTGCTGAATTTGTCTTCTGCCCTTTCTCAGAGACAACCTTGACATTTCCCATATTAACAGAAACACCGGGCTCGGAATAAAGAACCGCCAGATTTGTAAGCGAGAAAATAATTGTGTCGCTTGAGCCATTAACTGTTAAGTCGCCTTTTCTTATAGTGGTGCTAATATGCCTTACATTTCCAGGGGTTTTCAAAACCTCGCTTATTTTTGCGTCGATATCGCTCATTGCTGTTATTGCCTGCTCGACAAGAATCCTGTCCTTTGAAGCGTTTATTTTAGGCAGGGCAAATCCCAAAACCATCCCTATCAGCGCAAGCCCGATTAAAGTATAAAGAACGGTTTCTATCCATACCTGCGCTTTCTTATTTTTATATCTCATATTGCCTCTTTGTTTACAGCTTAAATTAAGAAGGCAAGTTTTTATAACTTACTAATGCCCGATAAGCTTCAGATAGAAAAGACAAAAATGCCTACCGCTTGTATAATGCGGTGTTGTATGATTTCTAAAATTATACTTTATTGGCTTAACGGTGCATAGAAAAGCAATATTTATAAACTATAGTTATTCTATAGAATTATGATAACAACAATTCAACTAAATGAGAATGTAAAAAATGCTTTGAACAGATTAAAATCCAATAAAGAGACTTATGAAGAAGTGATTTTGAACTTGATAAAAACTACAGAAAAATTCAAAAGAGAGCAGGAGCAATTGCTCATTGAAGGATGCAAAGCCATGGCTGAAGAAAATCTAAAAATAACCAAGGAGTTCGAGAATATTGAAAATTTAGATGATTGGGAATGGTAATAAAATGAACATAAAAAGAGGAGACATTTTTCTTGCAAATTTAGAGCTTATAAAAGGAAAAGAGCAAGGGGGAATTAGGCCTGTTTTAATAATCCAAAATGATATTTCAAACAGATACTCTCCTGTAACGGTTATTGCTGCTATAACCTCAAAAATATTTGATAAAGAATTTCCAACCAATGTTTTTGTTTCTAAAGAAGATTCAAAATTAGATAAAAATTCAACTATTTTATTAAATCAGATTAGGACAATTGATAATTCAAGATTAATAAAAAGAATCGGTTCCCTCGACAATTTTATTATGAATCAAGTTGATAAATCCTTGAAAGTTAGTTTATCCCTTGATTAGCCCTTTCTATCTGAATAATTCTTAATGATTGTTAGATTGACAGTTAATTGATAATATAACTTAAGCGGAAGCAGATGTGAATATTGGTTTCTATGATTGTAGGAGCTTCTTGAGCAAATATAACAACAAAAACTCATCCATTTTACATAACATTCCATATAAATAATATTTATAAACTCCTTTTCGCTTAGAAAGTAATGAAAATGAGAGGTTTATGTTTGTTGTTGAGTTCTTTAATTATTATGTTAGGATTGCTGATTTTATCTTTAGCTTTTGCGAGCGCAAATGTTGTTTCAACTCCTAATATCTGGATTGCTAATAGTAATGATAATAGTGTAACAAAATTAAGTTCGAGTGGCGGATTAGTGGGGACATATTCTGTTGGGCATTTTCCTTTTGGCGTTGCAGTTGATGCAAGTGGAAATGTCTGGGTTACTAATGCTAACAGTAATAGTGTAACAAAATTAAGTTCAAGTGGTGTAGTAGTTGGGACATATTCTGTTGGAAGTAATCCTAATAAAGTTGCAGTTGATGCAAGTGGAAATGTCTGGATTGCTAATTTTTACAGTAATAGTGTAACAAAATTAAGTTCAAGTGGCGGATTAGTTGGGACATATTCTGTTGGAACTGGTCCTACTGGTATTGCAGTTGATGCAAGTGGAAATGTCTGGGTTATTAATTATGGCAGTAATAGTGTAACAAAATTAAGTTCAAGTGGTGTAGTAGTGGGGACATATTCTGTTGGAACTGGTCCTCAGGGTGTTGCAGTTGATGCAAGTGGAAATGTTTGGATTGCTAATACTAACAGTAATAGTGTAACAAAATTAAGTTCAAGTGGCGGATTAGTGGGGACATATTCTGTTGGAAGTGGTCCTACTGGTATTGCAGTTGATGCAAGTGGAAATGTCTGGGTTACTAATTTTTACAGTGATAGTGTAACAAAATTAAGTTCAAGTGGCGGATTAGTGGGGACATATTCTGTTGGAAGTAATCCTAATGGCGTTGCAGTTGACGCAAGTGGAAATGTCTGGATTGCTAATAGTATTGATAATAATGTAACAAAATTAAGTTCAAGTGGCGGATTAGTGGGGACATATTCTGTTGGAACTGGTCCTACTTCTCTAGGAGATTTTACAGGATTTGCTTTACAATATTTTGTTTTAGGTTATTCTCTTCCTGCGACTTGCAGCGATGCAGACACTATATTAAAATTGTCGGGCGCGACAAATGCGCACGGTGCAATTTACTCTGATACGGACGCGAGTTATGCAACAAAAATATGTTACAGCAGTATTTTTGGAAGCGCTTATTCCGGAGCAAACCCCCGCGTTACTGATGAACAAAGGAGCAACTGGGTATTAAGATTGTCCTCTACGACAAATGCTCATGCTGGATTTGACAAAACATGGCTATGCACCAGCGGGCCAAGCGGACAATCAGGTGCATTCTGCGCAATGGAAAACGGGTGGGATATATTTTATGGCGACTTAAACTGCACTGCAAGAATAGGAAAGGCAAATGTTAATAACTGCTTGACAGGGGAAAATTGTGTTGTCAAACTTTCTAATTGGACTAATGCACACCTTGAGCTATGCTCACAGACAAACTACAATGTTTCAATTTGTTGCAAGAGCGGTGGTGCGCCTCCAGTCCCATCAATTCACGGAGTATGCTCAGGAACAGGAAATACTGCAAAGTGTATTGCTACTTCAGGAGCAGGAGCTAATGAATGTCTTGTTGATACTGACTGCAGGCCAAATCCGACGCATAA
>Ga0315277_10001349_pt1 | contig 35976 bp, 56 predicted proteins | sample YL17G05_15_MG_FD_203695 | JGI IMG/M metagenome (GOLD analysis project Ga0315277, IMG submission 203695) | Sediment microbial communities from Yellowstone Lake, YNP, Wyoming, USA - YL17G05_15 | ecosystem: Environmental > Aquatic > Freshwater > Lake > Sediment | place: USA: Wyoming | collected...
CATCTTGCATTAGGTTTTAAAGAGGGTTTCATCGCAGCGGTTGTGTTTCTAATTACGATGTTTTTCGTACTTGGAACATTCTTTATACACCTTTATCTAAAGATCGCATTGGTGATATTTATATACTACTCATACAAGGGCTTCATAAGAAGTCTTAACAATAACTAACTCAAAGAGAGAATATACAATGAATAAAATAGAAAACGCAGTATTAAAAACAGCTTCTGCACTTGGCTTCAAATATCTGTTGGAACCCACTATTGTGGTTGGCGGTCAGAAGGTGAGACAAATAGTGGCATGTAAAGATTTCGGTAATATAAAAAGAGGGGATTTGGGTGGTTATGTAAGTACCGCAAAAAACCTATCGCATAAAGGCACTTGCTGGATTTATGATAGTGCAAGAGTGTTGGAAGATGCACGCATTGTGGACGATGCTGAGGTTAAAGACTTCGCAGTTGTAGAGGGCACAACTCTTGTTGAGGGTTATGCTATCATTAAAGATACAAGTTATGTATCAGGTAACTCCCGCATTAAGGGTGGTTCTTTTGTTTCAGGAAGAGCTAAGGTCTATAACTCTTTAATCTTCGATGAATGTGTTGTATCCATCTTCGTAAATAATGGGATACAACACAAATGCAAATAGACATCGAGGGTTGGTATATTAATGATGAAAAACAAAAAGATGTCAATACGGAAGACATCTATTTAAGTACTAAGCTATACTCCAAATCAGTTAGACGTTTTGAAGTTAGTGATTTGGTAATTGTGGACTTCGAAAAGGTTATAGGGGGTTTCCTGAACTTTATCATATTGACTATGGTGGTGAACACCAAAGGGTCTCTAAACCCATTCTATATTGATGAAAAGAATAAACCTAAGCTACAAGCTCTTGTAAATAAGTACAAAAAAGCTGATGTTATAACCTTGTAGTAAAACCTCCCATTATCCCTTCGGGGATAATGGGAGGCTCTTCCTCTTATTTTTTTCTTTTAAAAATATGATAAAGATACGACAAGCTACACTAATACTTATAAGCTTCATTTTAATATTTGGAATTTCAATCGGTACATTTATAACTTCCGCACTTGCATACTTTTATATGCGCGGTAAATATAAATGCTAATCATTTTCTTTGTGGTAGTGTTACTATACTTGGCTTCAAAATTATGAGACAAAAACTGATACAACATTTAAAAAGACGTATTCAAACGGAAATTGCTCCCCAAAGCCCTTTGAAAATATTGCTATCAAAAGAGCCCGAAGAATACGTAGACAAACTAATATCCATAACCTATCTTTATACACGCCCCAAGAAAGGTGAGAATCAATCTATATATCTAGTGGAAATAATTTCAGCCATAGGTCATGGTCTGAACAACTCATTCAAGATAAAGAAAGATTCATCATTGGCCGCAAAAGTTGGTGCGTTCATGTTGTACACGTTCGAGGAAATGGAAATACTGGAAATGCTGTTGGGTAGTGGAGGAAATGGGCATGCCACCTATATCTTGAAAGTACTGAACGAAGATGCAATCAGGAACCTGTGGTCCACAGTCACATTGAAAAATTCATCAAAGCTGCCTTCCGAAACACCATACGAACCTTGGACTTCGACCAAACATATCACCGGTACCACGATGATAAAGACGGCGAATCGAGAAGTCTTGGCGAAGGTCACACCGGAAACACATCCGATGGTGTTCAGCTCGATCAACAAGTCTCAGGAGATAGGCTGGCAAATAAACAAAGAAGTATATGCGATCACTCAATGGGCTTTGAAGAACAAGACGGATGCGTTTTCAGATATTTGGGAACAACAGAATCCTGAAGCGAAGAAGACCAAATTGAGAGAATCAAAGGCCATAATCGAGATAGCCACAAAGCTTATGGATACGATCTTCTATCATTAATTAGGTGATGGTTAAACTCCGTGAATTCAGGGAACATCCCAAGTGGACAATCCTGAGCTATGAAAGTAGTGCAACGACTATCGAAAGACACCTGTGGATTCAGGTAAGTTGAGTAGAGTACACCATAAGTATGGTGGAAGCGCGGAGCGTTGAGGAGTCAACGATGATATAGTCTAATCTATATGGTAACATATAGCTGTTAATTAAACATAATTGGAGTATTATGATGGAAATTTGGAAAAATTTTAATGAGTATTACGAAGTTTCTTCTTTTGGCAATGTACGCAGTCATGTACGTATAGTTAGAAGCACACATGGCGGTGAATACATAAAAGAAGGCAAGGTTTTAAAACAAAATGATAATGGACAAGGTTACTTACAAGTCATGCTTTGTATAAACGGCTCAAACAAGACAGAAAGAGTGCACAGGCTTGTTGCCCTAACCTTTATCGATAACCCTGGAAATCTGCCAAAAGTAAATCACATAGATGCGAATAAGAGAAACAACACTATTGAAAATCTAGAATGGTGCACACAACAAGAAAATATAACCCACGCTAAAAATAACGGCCTGATGATAAAAGGTGAAACAGCAAACAACGGCAAACTCACAGAAGACTCTGTCAAAGATATAAAAGCCTTGATGAGAGCTGGGTGTTCCAATACCGATATTGCAGCGTTATTTGAAGTACACAGGGGCACAATAAATTGTATTCGCACAGGTAGAAACTGGTCTCATGTTAATTAACGAATTTCATCTAACGAATGGAATTGAATATCTTGCTTTACTATTTTGATTTTAGAGGTCGTAAATACCCAACCACAGCATATTTACACGAACAAGGAGCTGATCTTTCCAAAGGTCTTCTTCTACGTGATGACAAGAAAGCTATGGGCTATCCAGGCTTTCAATGGTTGATGTTCAGTATAGCTTCCAATTGGGCGGGAGATTCAGGGCGAGAAGATGGTTTCAAAACTGACAAGATTCCGATGATGGATAGGTTTCACTGGGCTATGGATAATGAGGAGATCTTACTCTCATACGCAGCATCACCCAAAGTAAACCAAGGTTGGATGAAAGCTGATAAACCTTGGCAATTTCTCGCGGCTTGTCTAGAACTCAAGAAACTTCGCGAGTGGCAATACTCGGAAGCTCTCGGAGATTTTGATAACTATGACTATGAGTGTCACTTGGAGTGCTTCATAGACGGTACAAACAATGGTTCACAACACCTCTCGGCTTTAACTCTCGATGAGATAACCGCACCGTTGGTAAATCTTGTACCACTCGAATTTCCGGGCGACTTATATAAATATGTGGCAGATCATGTGTGGGAGAGGCTTCGAGCTGAAAGAGATAAGATGTCCGACGATGCTGTAGAGCTGTGTGAAGAGTTCATTGACGAACTTCTACTGATAAAGAAAGCAATATATCGTGAAGAGATGCGCAGTGAAAAGAGAGCTAAACTGCTCGAAAAGATTCATGCATTCCGTGCAGTAAACCAAGATCTAATTCGGGCTTCTTGTTGTGTATGGTGGCTGAGAATCACAGACGCCAAACATAAAAGAAAGATCGTGAAACGAGGTGTAATGACTATACCTTATGGTGGATCACCTTATGGCCTTGGTCAGCAGATCATCGATGATTCAAAGAAACACGGTATCGAATTGCTTCTATTTTCAGAACATAAATGGAGCGCTTATCTGGGACGTGAGATATATGAAACTTGTAAAACATCTCTCGAACGTCCAGTACAGCTTTTATCCGTGTTTGAAGATGCCGGTAAATTGGCCGAGAAAGAGGGTAGATTCCTGAGCTGGACAGTCCCTGTCACTAACTTTCCTGTAGTACAAAACTACGTTGAAGGAAGAGTGAAGAAAATCTGGGTTCAATATGGTCCTCCGAAAGGTCTGAGAAAAAGTACTGGATACTTCGAAAACACATTACAACTGGCTATATGCTTCATTGAGGATACTGTACCTTCAAAAAGCAAACAAGCTAAAGGTGCAAGTCCGAACGCAATTCACAGTCTGGATGCCGCGCATCTGACATTGACAACTCATCGCGCGGAATTCCCGATAACAACCATCCATGATTCTTTCGGATGTCTGCTGGCTGATATGCCCAAACTATACTCATTGATAAGAGAAACCTTTGTGGAATTGTATGACTCAAATCCATTGGAACAATTAATGCGAGAGATAGGTGGGGATATTGAGCACGTCCAAATGGGCAATCTTGACATACGTGAGATATTGGAGTCAGAATATTGCTTTAGCTAAGAGGCCAACATGTTAGACTATTATGGAGAAGAAGACTCCCACCCCATAGATGGGGGACAGTGACAATTACAACCAATATACACCGAGTGAATATCGCTCTTTTTCCAGGAAGTCTAAGATGCCATTCTACACAGATTCGAAATATTACCATTCATGTGTGGAGTTCGAATCCGTTAAAGAACTGGAAAAAGTTATCTTGTCCCTTATGAAGGCTGCTTGATATTCATTCCAAAGAAAATCGTCAAGGAGTGTAAAGGTTTAAAATTGCTGATACACACCTTAACCTTCCGTGCTATTTGCAGATCAACTCTTGAGAGGAGAATAAATTGAAAGAATTCAAAACACTGCGTCAAATTTCTGAATCAAACACCGATCAATCAATCTATAATGAAATTAAGTTCTTGATGGAACGTATCGCTGTGGATGGTGTTGAATTGGTGGAAGGTGAAGACATAACACATCTGGCCATGGATATTGATTTCATGGAAGCATTGGGTGGAAACGTCTTTGTATTGGAAACAGAAGAAGATCTTAAACAAATATCGGTAAATGATACTAATTTGTTTGAGGCCGCAACATTGTTCGACATTGCACATTTGTTGCAAGATCTTAAACATATGGTGTTGGTTACGATGACTTCAGATACCGGAGGTGCCACATACTTTGTGCCAGACAGTATCTTCTCGTATCATTCGACAATATTGATGAGTTTGATTCTGACTCATCACCAATCAACGGTCAGTACATTTATTAAACAAGAAACAATTTACTAACAGCACCTTATTGGGTCTGTACTAAGTTGAATAGCGGATTACAGACCCCGTTAAATTAACCCTATATACAATTCTTAATAAGAGACTGAAAATGGCTATCATTAAAAACGTTCAAATATACTTCGCCAAACTTAACCCAAATCGTCCAAACCCAAAATTCAACAAGAAGAATCCTACGTGGGAACTTCAATTGAGAACTTCAGACAAAGTACAAAAAGCTGAATGGGAAAAACTTGGATTGGCGGTTAAAGCTGTAATACCTGAAGAGGGAGCACCGTATTATCGTGTGAATCTCAAAAAGAAAAGTATCAAAGAAGATGGTTCGCCATCTTCAGTGGTCAGTGTGATTGACGGTAAACTCAAACCCATAGATCCAGATACAATCGGAAATGGGTCGGTTGCGAACATACGTATATTTCAATACGAATACACGAATGAAGGTAAGAAGGGGATAGCGTCAGTTCTTATGGCGGTTCAACTCACTAAACATTTAGTATATACAGCTCCTCCTCGTGATGATGACTTCGAAGAAACGGAGACTGAAGCAATCGAGATGAGCGCCAATGATAACAAGAAGCCTTTTAATGATGATGATTTCTAAATAGAACCCAAGGCCACCTTCCGAGGTGGCCTTTATTTGCAACTGAGTGGAGAAAACATGACATCCGAAAAATTGAAAGAAACAAGAATGAAAATCGCCTACAACATCATGCAAGGCTTCGCTGCTTCCGGCAATGATTTTGATGAAGACTTTTTTGAAAAAGAAGTGGAATTCGCCTACAAACTTGCTGATGAAATTCTCAAACAAGGAGGATATCCGAATGTACTATAACCTATATAATAGAGAACGAGTATGTGTAGATACTCGTTGGGATTCACCTTACGAACATTTAAGTAAGTATGATGTTTCAAATGGTCGTTATGTCAAGATTGTGGCATCTGACGATACACAGATAAGTCTCTTTTCGTTGGATGATTTAATCGGATATCGTGATTCCATAGCACGTGCCGCAACTTGGCACAAAGATGTGAAACCGCCTGAAGAGTTAACTTTCGGTGAAAAGATATCAGAATCGGATATCAAACTCTTGGAGCAACGCGTTAAAGATAGTGATGCATTTGTGGAAACCGCAAGAAGACTGAAAGAGCTCCCACCATTCACTTGTAATCCCGGTCTCGCTCAAAGCAAACAACAAAGGGAACAGTTCGAAAGCAAAGATGTTGATGCGCAGCTGGGTGAAACCGTGGCCTCGGTCTTTGATCCCATATTTTCAAGAAAGAAAGACCCCGTGAAACCGGATCACTACAAAGAGTATATGCCTGGAATGCAATGGTTGGAAGCCATGCAACATCTGCCACGTTTCAGGAACAATCCTGAGGCTTTCAAAGGAGCTGTGGAACTTCAAGTTCGTAAGTATCTCGACAGAAACGGTAAAGACGAAGAATTGCAAGAGTTGTCCAAAGCCCTATGGTATCTAAGATTCCTTGTGGCTTACATTAAGAACGGCGATAAGCCGATTAAACATACAGACATTACCTCAATCTTGGGAGAATAAAATGACACCATTAACAGAAGCTCCAAAAACGGGTGTACCGAACTTCAACATACCTACCAGTATGGCCACGGCACTCACAACACCTTACGGTACTGCTCCGGGAATAATGGCAATCAACCACACGATCTCGGCAATCAACCACACGATCTCGGTAATCCAAGTCAGATACAGCGGTTCCGACTCGAACTACACATATCTCTACCCTTTAACCGAAAAGATCGACATCGGAGATTTTGTGGTCGTCAGAGCGAGAAAAATACTGACTTTGGCTAAGGTGACTGCGATAGGTAACGGCGACCTTCTTGACCCAAATGCCACTTTTAAATACTTGAGTGTAATTGACAGAGTGGATCTTTCAAGAGAAGGTAAATAATGTCAAGGTACATGTTCGACATCGAGACGGATGACTTGCTCAAAAATGTCACCAAACAGTGGATCCTGTATACCATAGACCTTGACAGCGGCGAAAAACGGCACTGGCTGGACGGTGACCTAGGCTGGAAAAAAGTCCTATCAGAGGCGACGCTTTTGGTGGGACATAACATTTGCAATTTTGATTTGATGGTTTTGGAGAAGTTGTTCAATTTTATTCCGTCCAAACATACGAAGATTCACGACACACTTATCCTCTCTCAGGTGTTGGACTATAAACGGTTTGGCACGCTGGGTCATGGTTTGGCCACTTGGGGCTTGTCACTGGACTATCCGAAAGGAGATTACGATGACTGGTCTCATTACAGTGAAGAGATGTTGAAGTATTGCGAACGAGATTGTGACCTGAATGAAAAGGTATACAGAATCTTAATTGCTGAGTTGAACGAAAAGAAAGAGAAATCACCCAAGCTGATCCAATACATTAAGGCGGAACATGCGGCGACGACATGGGTAGGCAGAGCGAGTCTGTACGGTTGGCCTTTCGATTTGAAAGCTGCTCATGACTTGTTTGATACACTACAAGGTGAGATGGATAACGCATACAACATACTCAATGAAAGATTGGGTTTGAAAGTTGTGGCGAAAGATAAATGCAAAGGTATCGTCACAACCAAAAAACCTAAATGGACAAAGATGGGTTTTTATGATGCTCACACATCAAATTGGTTCGGAATTGATCCGTGTTCAGGTTTCGAAGATGAAGAGAGAATGGTGGAAGGGCCGTACTCTCGTGTGGAGATAGTTCCACTCAAGCTTTCTTCGGTCACCGATGTCAAGACATTCCTTTTCAGACACGGTTGGGTTCCCACGGAATTCAACTTCAAGATGTGTGAGTTGACAAGAAAGAAAAAGAAAACATCACCCAAGATTACTGAAGACAGTTTGGAATTTTTGGGCGGTGACGGCAAGATCTACACAGACTATCTTACATCCAAAGCTAGATTCAGCATCCTCAAAACTTGGATTGAGAATACAGATGAAAACGGCAATCTGCACGGTGACTGTATGGTCATCGGCACACCCAGTATGAGAGCGCGTCACAGTATTATTGTGAATGTTCCTTCGGGTGACAGTAAATGGGGGCCGGAAATGCGGAAGTTGTTTCGATGCAAAGAGGGATGGAAGCTTGTGGGTTGTGACTCAGCGGGTAATCAAGCTCGTGGCTTGGCTCATTATTTGAATGATGAGGGTTTCACAAAAACACTACTGGAGGGTGACATACATCAGTACAATGCGGATACACTCACGGCTGTGTTAAAAGGTATGGGCAACAAAACTGTAGTGTCAAGACCTCAAGCAAAGAGAATCTTATATGCTTTCTTATTCGGAGCCAGTGGTGGAAAACTCTGGTCATACATATTTGGAACAATAAATGCCAGCGAAGGCAAAAAACTTAAAGATGGGTTCACTCGAGCCGTGCCTGGATTTAAAAACCTATTAGATAAATTGGAGAGACTGTATGACGCTACTTCAGAGCGTGGAAGCGGTTATATCACTTCTATTGCTGGTAATCGCATTTATGTGGATTCTCTACATAAGCTTCTCGTATATCTATTGCAATCTTGTGAGAAAGTTACGTGTGCTTCGGCTGTCATGCTCACAATGGAGAGATTGGAAGAAGCCTGTATACCGTATATGCCTTGCATTTTTTACCACGATGAGTTTCAGTTTATGGTACCTGAAGCGTTTGCGGATAAAGCTGTGGAGATAGGTATATCGGGATTTAAAGAAGGTCCGAAATTGTTCGGAGTGAATATAATGGATGGAAGCGGAAGCTTCGGAGATAATTGGTATGACACACATTGATGGGTTGATATGATTGATTGGTTAATTAAAGTGGCACTGTGGTGTTTGGAAGCGGAAACAGACACACTCAAAAAACATGCACAAGTAGAATATTTCCGTAACATGAGACGTGAAAGAGCAAGATCTTATTTAAAAAGGACAAGGTATTGATCACAACAAGATTTTCAAATGTATTCGATGAAGAAACCTTTAAAGAGTTGGTGCAATACTTTAAAAATAAAAAGTATCGTAGTCTTTTGCGTGAAGAGGGTACACACATGTACTATTGTGAAATACCTGAAGAATATCAAAAAGTATTGACAAAGACATTGGAAACACATTTCCAAAAAGAAGTGGAGATATTACATACCTTCGGTAGAATAAACACTTCAAAACACGACACGGTGTTTCGCATACATGCTGACGGTAAGGTAAGAGGCGTACAACCGACGGTGGCTGCATTGTTTTATTTGGAAACAAGTGACAATTCAGGTACTGCATTTTATAAACATGAGCTAAAAGGCGATAAAGCAATTGAAGGCGAATATGCGATATTTTCCGAAGATGACGGCAAGTGGAGCATGACTGAAAAACATTATGAAGAAGCCAATAGTATGTTAGTATACGATTCATTGTTATTTCATGCCAGATTTCCTTGGGTGTCAAGAGGCACCAATACAAAAAACGGTAGAATAGTTTTGGTAAATTTTTTAAAAACAATATAATCCTGGAGTAGTCAATATGACAAAAGTCGAAGAACATTTGATTGAACAAATTCACGATCTCAGAGAAGCCTCATTCAATCGTATCTGTATATTGGAGGATAAGTATCGAAGAGATATCTCATTAGCACAAACCAAATACAATGTATCGAAAATTGCTCTGATCTTTATGACAATTGTGGCCAGCGCCGCCATTCTAATACCGCAGGAAACAGTCCTGAACGCATTCAATGGCATGATGAAGGGGTTTTATGAATAAAGAACAATATCTCTTGAACAGTCTATCTGAAGAGTTGGGCGAAGTACAGCAGTGTGTCGGCAAGTGTTTGAGATTCGGAACACACCATCAGTATGAAAAATACGATGAAACAAACCTTGAAGCTTTAGTTCGTGAAATGAATGATGTACACGCGACACTCATGGCAATGGAAGTCTTATGTGATTTGAAAATTCATCTTGATATTGATAGGGTTGACCAGAAATACGAGAGAATACTGAGTATGATGAGAGTATCCGAAGAGTTGGGTATATTTGACGGAAAGTATTGATGATAGCAATTATTGACGGTGATATCCTCGCGTATTCGGCATGCAAACCGAGATGGCAAGATAAAGCTGAAAACGGATGTGTGACAGTGGCGCTCGATGAGAACGGTAATCGTAAACCTTTTGAATTTACCAAGAAAGAAGATCAATTGTATCTTCAACAGTGTTGGAAAAATTTGAAGAAAGATTTGGATAAACTTTTAGATACAGTATTTTGTACTGAATACATAATGGCTGTGAAGGGTGAAAATAATTTCAGAGACCTTGTATATCATGATTACAAAGCTAACCGAAAAAACAACCCACAAAATCACAATAGATTTGTACCCTCAATGCGAAAACTCATGGCCAAGGAAGGTTATGCTGTTGAAGCTAATGGCAGAGAAGCTGATGACCTCGTCAGGATTTGGGCGGAAGAATGCAGAATGTCCGGAATTGATTTCATTGTCTGCTCCATCGACAAGGATCTCGAATGTATTCCGGGTAAACACTACCTGATGCACAAAGATGAGGTGTTGGATATTTCGGAAGAATACGCCATGAGGTTCTATTATGAACAACTTCTCAAAGGCGATCCAACTGATAACATTCCAGGTGTTCCGAGGATCGGTAATGTCAAGGCTAAGAAACTGCTGGCTGATTATGACACAGAAGAAGGATACCAGCAGGTTGTATTGAATGCTTATATCGAAGCCTACGGAGATGAGTGGCACCACATGTTGCTCATAAATGGCAAGATGATACATATCCAACGAGATGTTGGAGATTACTTTTGTTTTGATGAATGGCCGTTGGCTCAGGAACTCTTATGATTGAAAATATACTTTTGTCGATGATCATCTTTTGTGCTTTTTCACTGGGAGTTTGTGCAGGTGCAATCTATGAGCTGACTCGATGTTAATACCGAAGATTGTTAAATTGAATTTTACAAACTTCAATAACGGCCACTGGCATTTTCCCGAACAAATGGGTGGTCTGAAAAAGGTTGGATTTCTTTATATCATACGTGATACGGTACTTGAAAGATTCTATCTGGGAAAGAAACAATACCGAGGCACAGGTAAGATTAATAAAGGTAAAGAATCCAACTGGAAGAAGTATATGTCATCTTCAAAGATGTTAATTGAGTTGATCAAAGCAAGACCAATTGAAGAGTTTGAATTTATATGCTTGGAAGAGTATACAGCCAAAGGTGCTCTGGCCTATGGTGAAACATGGTCGCTGTGCTTAGTTGAAGCACCGACAACGAAAGAGTGGTACAACACGAGAATTGAAGCCATATCATGGTCAGTTAAGGAAGGTATCACAGATAGACACAAAGAACGTTTAAACAAAATAATCAAATGGGAAAATTTTAATGAAAGATAAAAAGAGTTACACATGGTCACAAATTGCTTGGAGTTTATTAGGTTTTCTGTTAATGTTCTACTCAGGTTATGTTATATTGTCTTCGGTTTCTTGGCCTTTCCCTCCGGTTGATTTATTCATCTTAGCATCATGCTGTTTGGTGTTAAGTATTGCATTCAAACCAAACGAACCTGTTTAATATGGGAACTGTGGTTGTACACAACCAACCATGTCCAAACACAAATTGTGGATCGTCCGATGCCCGTCAGGTTTACGATGATGGGGCTTCGTTCTGCTTTTCTTGCCACGGTTGGTTCGGGAAAATCGACGGTGAGATTTATGTAGAAGAAAAGAAGGAACAAAATAAAAGAATGAGTATTGATGAGGTCAAAGAATTCCCCTCAAGGGGATTCAGAGAAAGAGGAATCACAAAAACCATAACTGAGTTTTATGATGTTAGAGTCTCATACGGAGATAATGGTGAGATTGATACACATTACTATCCGTATGATGGCGGTAGTGCTTACAAGATAAGAAAACTCCCCAAAGTATTCTCGTGGATAAACAAATCCACAGCACTGTTCGGTATGGATAAATTCGGAGCAGGAGGTAAGAGACTCATCATAACCGAAGGTGAAATAGATACTTTAACAATGGCCACAGCCAGTTATGATCGGTATCAAAAACATTATCCAATTGTTGGTTTGTCTTCTTCAGCTATGACAAAATCACTTCTGGAAAATAGAGATTGGGTTCGCTCTTTTGATGAAGTTGTCTTATGCTTTGACAATGACGATGCAGGAAAGAAAGCATTAGAGGCTTCAATCAAGATAGTCGGTATTGATAAAGTCAAAATAATGTCACTACCTGAAAATGATATCAGTGACACATTCACTAAGTTTTCAGGTGCAAGGCTCATGCAATGCATGTTCGATGCGTCACCATTTATACCTTCAGGGATTATCTCCACTGATGAAATTTGGAAGGCCATCGAAGAACGAGACAAAATACCCGCCGTGCCATATCCAGCTTGCATGAACAGTATCAATAAAAAGCTGAAAGGCATGAGACTGAATGAGATCACACTGTTCATCTCAGGGACTGGTTCAGGTAAGTCAAGTATATTGCGTGAAATAATGTTACATGCATTACTGACCACGCCAGACAAAATCGGTATAATTTCCCTTGAAGAGACACCTGCGGAAACGGGCGCGAAACTGTCAGCCATAGCAATTTCAAAGAACTCTGCGTATGAAGAGATTCCTTTGGAAGAACTCCGAATAGGTTTTGACAGTGTGTTCGGCGACAATCGTGTCGTACTGCTGAATCATGAAGGCAACTTCGCGGATGGCTCAATCGTTGATAAGATTGAGTATATGAGTCTAGTCGGCTGTAAGTATATCTTTATCGATCACATAACAATCCTTGTATCTGAAGGTATCTCAGACCTTACAGGCAATGAAGCACAAGACAAAATGATGAATGAGCTTTCAAGAATCGTTCAGAAACATCCTGTTTGGATCGGCCTTGTTTCACATTTGAGAAAAGCTCCGAGCGGCGGTAAATCATTTGAGGAGGGTAAATTACCCACACTGGATGATATTAAAGGTTCAGGTTCAATTAAACAAATTAGCTATGACATTATCGCATTCGCGAGAAACATGGCTGCTGAATCTGAGACTGAGAGAAATACAATAAAGATGTCAGTCTTGAAAGCCAGAACAACAGGACAAACAGGTCCAACCAAGAATCTTTTCTATGTACACTCTCAAGGCAGAGTGATCGAAGAGCCTTACAGTGATGATTTTGAAGAATTATGATGAGAAATGAACCATTGGAATTTGCAGTATGGTGTGATGTATTCGGTGATGAAGCAATGATTAAAGCCGCAGAAAGCGGAAGCGACCGAGAGGGCAACTACGATCACGAAAGGTACATGGTGATGGAATATGAAGCATATTGTGAGGGAGTTAAATGACAAAGTTTACCGTGGATTTGGAGACAGCCGAATTCCAAAAATATTTGGATGAGGCTGCATCAAAGGCTATACAAGGCTTCATAAAAAGTAAAGTCACGGCTTGGGATTTCAACAAGGATATTGCAACGCTGGTGAAGAAACATTTTGATGAGCGTGTGGAAGCTTTGATTTTGGAGAACTTAAAAGATGCTGATATGATAGGAAAAGAAATAAAGAAAGCAATAACAACAAACTTAACAAGAAAGATAAACAAACTAATCAAGGACTCGGATGACAAATAGTTACAAAATAGAATTAGAGTTAACAAGGGATTCCCTTTTCGATGAGATGGGGTTGAGACGTCTTCGTGAGTCTTATATGCGGGATGATGAAACATCGCCCCAAGAGAGATTCGCGTACGTGGCGAAAGCATTTGCGAGCAATCAAGGTCATGCTGAAAGGCTTTATAGATATTTGAGCAAGCATCAGCTCAGCGCCTCAACACCAATACTGTCATATGGTGTATCGAAGAAAGCCTTACCCATTTCCTGTTATCTGGCTTATATAGATGACAGCGCAAGTGGGCTGGTCAATACGATGGCTGAAGTCGCTTGGCTCAGTGTGTTAGGTGGTGGCGTCGGTCTCGGCATGGGTATGAGATCTGAAGATGACAAATCTGTCGGTGTTATGCCCCACTTGAAGACGTATGAGGCGGTATCACTGGCCTACAGACAAGGCAAGACAAGAAGAGGCTCTTTTGCCGCGTATTTGAGTATCGATCATCCCAATATCATGCAATTTATTGATATGAGAAAATCGACCGGAGATGCGAATCTGAGGTGTCAAGAGCTACATCATGGTATCAACATCACCGACAAGTTTATGCTTTTAATTGAACAGAGTATGTTGGATGACAATTTTGATGATAGTTGGTCTTTGGTCGATCCACACACAAAAGAGATTAAAGATACCGTATCAGCGAGAAAACTTTGGGAAAATATACTTGAAACAAGAATGCGTACGGGCGAACCTTATCTTCATTTCATCGATGAGAGTAATCGTCAGTTGCCTCAATTTCAGAAAGACTTTGGGTTGAAAGTTACACAAAGCAACATTTGTACAGAAATAACACTTGCCACAAATGAGTTCAGAACAGCTGTTTGTTGCTTGGCTTCTTTGAATCTCGAATACTGGGACGAGTGGAAAGATAATTATTTATTCTATAAAGATGTGGCTGAAATGTTGGACAATGCACTCACAATCTTTATCAGAGATGCACCTGAAAAAGTTGAAAGGGCTGTATACAGTGCACAGAGAGAGAGATCAATCGGGGTGGGTGTTCTGGGATTTCACGCCTTATTGCAACAAAGAGGTATACCATTTGAGAGTGCATTAGCTTCTTCATTGAACCATCAGATCTTCCAGAAATTTGAAGAACACTTGTTTAAAGCAAACAGAGACTTGGGATTTGAAAGAGGAGAGTGTCCGGATGGAGAAGGTTATGGAATACGTTTTAGTCATACTAGGGCCATTGCTCCTAATGCTTCTAGTTCTATTCTCATGGGAAACACATCGCCAAGTATTGAACCCTTCAGAGCTAACGCATATCGACAAGACACAATCTCGGGTTCGTTTCTAAAAAAGAATAAATATCTTGAAAAAGCTTTGGAGTTTTTCTTTTCAGAGCCGGAGCAGGAAGAAGAAGTCTGGAGTTCAATTGTATCCAAAGCCGGTTCGGTTCAACATTTGGAGTGGTTACCTCCTGAGATTAAAGAAGTATTCAAAACAGCTTCGGAATTGGATCAAAATTGGATTATACAACATGCTGCAGATCGCCAGCCTCATATTGACCAAGCTCAATCGGTTAATCTCTTTTTCAAAGCGAATGCAGCCATTGAATACATACATCATGTTCACTTCATGGCTTGGAAGAAAAAGCTTAAAACCTTGTACTATTGCAGATCTGATAAGCTCTATTCTGGGGATTCTATGAATAGAAAAGTGGAAAGAATAAAGATGAAATCTATCGAAGAGGATTGCTTAGCATGTCAGTAAAAGATATATTTGGAGAGAGTAAATCATTTAAGCCTTTTGAATATCCTTGGGCTTATGATATGTGGTTAGAACACGAAAAGATGCATTGGCTGAGCAGAGAAGTAGCTCTTCATGACGATGTGCGTGATTGGAACAACAAGCTTAATAAAACAGATCAAAGCTTTCTCGGTAATACTTTCCTTCTGTTCACTCAAAGCGATATCGATGTAGCTGGTGGTTATATTAAAGACTATCTACCTCATTTCAAACACCCTGAAATAAGAATGATGTTGTTAGGTTTCGCATCAAGAGAAGCCATACATATTGATGCATATTCATATTTGATTGAAACGCTGGGCAAACCTGATTCATTCTACAGTGAATTTTTAAATATTCCCGTAATGAAAGCCAAGCACGATTTCTTTGAGTTATTGGTGGACGGGTCTTCAGAGAAGAAAACATTACCACTTCAGATTGCCGGTATCAGTGCGTTTACTGAAGGTATGTTCTTATTCTCATCATTTGCGATGCTACTTAATTATCCACGCCAAGGTTTAATGAAAGGTATGGGTCAGATAGTGTCGTGGAGTGTGCTCGATGAACAGAAACATGTTGAAGGTTTAATTCAGATCTTTAGAGAGGTGATTACGGAAAACCCCAAACTTTGGACAGATGATATTAAGAGCGAAATCTACTCCACAGCTGAGATGATGACGGAACTTGAATGGGATTTCATCGATGAAGTGTATGGTGATAAATTAGAAATTCGAGGGTTGCATAAATATGATTTGAAAATGTATATCAAATATATTGTGGATCGTCGGTTACTTGAAATGGGTTTACGTGCTATTCATGGTGTAAAGGTTAATCCTCTTTTATGGATAGATGAAATGATTTCAAGTCAAAATCATGAAAACTTTTTTGAGAGTCGTGCCACAAGTTACGCAAAAGGTGCACTTTCAGGTTCTTGGGGCGATGTGTGGGGTAAATATGAATGATGATTTTACGGAAGCTTTAACAGCTTTTTTATACAGGCATCAAATTGGGCATTACGCTTGCATAGATACGACTAGACTGGCTGTCCATTTAATCGAAGAAATTGAAAAAGTGAAGCAAGAACGGCTGTACGGTAAGTTGAGTAAAGTGCTTAATTTAGCCTATGAGACAATTGGATACGAATAATGCAAATATATCTAGTCGGAAATTCAAAACAAAGAAGAACGCAGTTGAGAGTTTTAAAAAGAAAGTATCAATATGTTGAACAGAATGAGTGGTATAAGGCTGCATACGAGTGTTATGGCCTCTTATATGAAGATGGACATTCGATTCCAGCTTTAATTTCATTAACCCATTAGAGGCAATATGAACAGTACAGAAATATTAGAAGCATTACAATTCATCGCAGATGACAGTAGTAAAATCAATAAGTCTAAATACCTAAAAAACTTTCTTGAAGATGCGGAGTTTAGAAGAGTAATTTGTTTGGCTTACGATCCATTTGTAACATTCGGTATTAAAGAAACAGCTAAGCCATTTGCTCTGGGTGTTCCTTTAGATTTCACGGAGCAAACATTCTCGTTGTTTCACGATCTCTCGACAAGAACGTTGTCGGGAAATGCCGCCAAAGATGCTGTGTTCAATCATATAATTTACCTAAATGTACCTTCCCAAGTCTTATTTCAGATGATTCTAAATAAGAACCTTGGAGCTGGTTTCGATGTGAAAAGCATCAACAAAGCCATGCCTGGATTGGTGCCTCATTTCGCTTACATGCGTTGCTCCTTGCCCAAGGAAGTTAAATTGGAAACTTGGGATTGGGCGGGCGGTATATTCTCTCAAGAAAAGATGGACGGTCTATTTATTAATGTGACCACAACCAAAGGTGCTGTATCATTTCATACGAGGAAAGGTCAAGAGTTTCCAAAAGAAGAGTTGTTTGAGCTATCTGAAGACTTCATATCTCTGGGCTTTCATGGACATCAATACCACGGAGAAATGCTGGTCAGGCGTGACGGTAAATTGCTTTCGAGAAAAGAGGGTAATGGTATATTGAACAGTATTTTGAAAGGCGGTAAATTCAAAGAAGGTGATGAAGCTGTTATCGTGGTTTGGGATTGCATAAAGTTGTCGACGTTGACGGGTGACGTTGATGAGCCGTACAGTACGAGATTTATCAAATGCAGATCGGCGTTGAGACAATCCGATTTAATTAGTGCAGTCAAATATAAGATGTGCTACTCAATTCAAGAGTCTCAAGAGCATTTTGACCTGATGCGGAAATTGGGTAAAGAAGGCACAGTGGTTAAAGAATTTAACGGCTACTGGAAAGATGGTACTTCGAAATCTCAAGTTAAAATGAAAGATACTAAATACTCGGATCTCAGAGTGATTTCAAAACTGAATGGCACGGGGAAGAATGTGTCCACATTCGGTTCTCTGTATTGTATTTCGGAAGACGGCAAGTTGGGAGTGACCGTCTCGGGTTTCACCGACGAACAACGAGGTTGTATTTTCGACGAATGGGAAGATTGGAAGAATTGCATAGTCACCGTAGCTTTCAATGAAGTAATAACCAGTGTCAAGAGTGAAACGTACTCGATGTTCCTACCTAGATTCATTGAGCGACGCTATGACTTGACTGAAGCTGACATGATCGAAAGAATACTTATGATGTAACTTAAGCCCTCTTCGGAGGGCTCTTTTTATTGGAGACAATGCTGCAAGCATTTATAGATAGAATAGCAAAAATCGAAAAACTTTAACTGTTGGGGCGATTATTATGAAAGAGACAATACAATTTAAAGGTACAGAATTGATCGTGGATTACGATTATGTCGCTGCGTTTTCAGGATCTCAATTCGATCCTCCGCATTCGGATTCGGTTGAGATAAATGAGATAAAGCTGGGAGATTCGAAAGTGGATCTGATTGAGCTTTTGGAGGATTACTTGGGTGACATCGAGATTGCCATCTTTGAAACTCGTTCAGATTGGATGGGAATGCAACCATGAGTGAATATCGAACAACGGTAGTGGTTGATGGTTATGATGTTGAATGTGAATATGAGACAATTCATTATGAATGGCCTTATTATGAAGTTAATATTTTCAGGATGGATAATAAACAATATCACGAATTTCCCGAAAGCACGCTCAGAGATGTGAGAGAGCAAATTAAAAATGGTATATCGGACTTAGCATATGAAAATTAGATTTATAACTGAAGATGTAAAAGAAATAAAACACAGGGTGATCGACATTATCTTAACGGCGAATCAATATGATCAATTGGATTTAGGGAGGTACGAAAAGATAAGCAGTATCCGGCTAATACCTAATGATGTTAGAGAGGCCGTCTGCGCAACGTCGGATCACCCCATCACTCCTTTAATGGACAACTAAAAACGTGGCGAGAGCCTGTGGCTACGGTCACAGGTTTCACACCTTGGAGATAGAAATGGACTACAAAAAAGGGATGAAATTCAAAGCGAAGGTAACACATGAAGTAATTATGTTAGTTGGAAAGAAAGGAGATTGGTGGAATATTATACGTGTAGATGGAAAAAAGAAAACCCACAAGCTATCTAGACAAACACTCAGGAGAGGTTATGAGAGAACTGAGCAATGATGAATGCCATGAATTGTTTTTGAATAATTCATTGGGACTTTACGATACAATACGTTTAATATATAAGGAAGGTTATGATGAAAGAAGTGAAGAGTTGGATGCAAACATTGACGGAACTGAAAGCGACGTTGAAAGCGGAAGCACCGAAGACAGTCCCATCGAAGAGACAGTTAAAACGACAACAATGGAAAAATTGAATGAAAAGGAGGTTTCTGGATTACTACATGTCGATAGCGCAACTATCAGCGGAGATGTCGTATGCGAAGAAGTTGAAGGTGGGGGCGATAATCGTGAAGGATCAGAAGATCATATCGATGAGCTGGAATGGGACACCACCGGGTTGGGACAACAATTGTGAGGATAAGGAATGGACACCCGAAGGGCCTTTTTATTTTGAAGTTGATTATCCTTTCGTGGAGTACTCAGACGATGATACTGATGCGGCTATAGGTAGGTACAGGCACAAAACAAAGCCCGAAGTAATTCACGCGGAGTCTCACGCCATTACCAAGTTGGCTCGAGGTGCTGAATCATCGGAGGGCGCGATCATGTTCTGCACTCACTCACCTTGTGTGGATTGTGCAAAATTGATATCTCAAGCGGGAATTCAAACGCTGTATTACAAAGAACCATTTAAGAACCTTGATGGGCTTAATTTATTAATTACGATAGGCGTTACTGTGGAGATATTAACATGAATACACCAATAACGATGAGTTTAAGAGATTGGTTCGCAAGTATGGCTATGCAGGGTTTATTAGCTTCTGATGTAAACACACATTGGGACGCTGACGAAATTGCAGATTTAGCCTACAAACAGGCAGATGAAATGATCAAAGAAAGACATAGGGATCGTTCAAATGGACAAATGTAGTTTTTGTAGTGAAGATAAAGTGGAAGGTGTGACGCATGTGAAGGCGGGTGACCTTGCCATATGTCGTCATTGTATAGTGAAATCGAAACAACTGATACGTGCCACAAAGTTCGTCAATATGAAAATTCTGAATATACGGGAACCTTTATGAGTGAAGAAAGAGAGTTATTGGAACGTTTATACGACTGGGATAGTGCCCCAGTCATTTGCGAACTTAATGGGTATAAATGGGTCTTAGGCCCAGAACATGAAAAAAAATTGAACTGGCAAGATGCCGTCGAATGGTGTCACTCGGTAGGCGGTGAATTGCCACCTAGAGACGTTTTGTTGCAAGCTTATTTTAAGTTGGAGCTAAAAAGTAGGTTCGCTAGTAACGACTACTGGAGTTTTTTGGAGAACAATAGCAACAACGCGTGGTACCAGAACTTCAACAATGACAACCAGTACAACAATAAGAAATACACATTGCCTGTTAGGGCAGTGAGGGTTTATAAAATATTGGCTGACACTAAAGAACTACTCGCCCAACCTGAACTACAAAAACGTGAGCCTGTGAGTGATGAAGAGCTCAATATATCAACTCAAGGCATGTCTGAGTTTAGCAGTGATATGTTCAAAGCCGGTTTCAGGTCGGCCGAACGGTATTATTTAGAATTAATAAGCGGAGAGATAGAATGAATGAAGCATTTAAAAAAGAATTGAAAAGGAACGCAGATATAAGTTTTGAATATCATAAGAGTTCAGATCTATACAAAGTATCCGGAGAGAAAATAATTATTTCAGATAAAAACTTTGTCGTGTTGGCGGAGGTAGAGGGCTATTGCATGGACGCGAGTAATTTATGAGTGACGGTGGAAAGGGTTCTAAAAGAATACCGTCTCAGGTTTCACGCCAACAGGTCTCGGATAACTGGGATCTGATATGGGGTAAGAAAGCTGAGCCGATCAACAACGATACAGTGTCGGAAAATGAATCTTATGAGCAATACAAGGTGAGTGATAATGATAAATGAGTGCACGGCGAGTGATCTCGCATTTATGATCGGAGAATTTAATGATTATTTCGTTGGAGCGTATGAATCCCAAGAAGCAATCAGTGAAACTGAATTCGGTATTGCTGAGGGAGTTTATAATGACTATAAAGAATACTGTGAACAAAATCAGATTGTGTGGGATTATGAGTTCAAGTTAAATAATTCAGAGTACATGAAAAAGATCTTCAAGAAAGCCCTCTCTCGAATTTTGGGACAACCTGAGTCTCCGAACCTGGAAGAGGAAATTCAGTACGCAGAAGAGAATCCTGATGCCAACTCGACCGCGTGGCTCACACCCGTGCCACCGCTCACCAATTGAACCCGTTAAATTAACCCTCAAGAAAAAATGAGGACGAAATTTGAACGTTACCGTATGCGGAAAATACGGCATCTTATCTGATAACCATAAAAAGTTATTATAATTAAATGTGACTTTCTCAATGGAGGATAACCTAATCATATCAAACATAATTTAAGGATTCAAAATGTCATTAGAAATCAGCCAAGTCTTTTCAGTAAACGGTATCAACTTTGAAACTAAAGCTGAAGCACTAGATTACATACGTCGTCCAAAGATCTCTGAAGCTTTAACAGCTTTAACAGGTCAGGGTAATGAAGAACTTGTAGTATGGCTATTGGACAATCAAGAAAGCGTTGAGACTGCTTTCGAGAGCGGCACGGTCAAACGTGTCACAAAGGCTGAAAATGCCAAATTGATTAAGGCTTTGGATGCGATCGTTGCATCAGGTAATAAAGACTTCTCATTCATTATTGAGAATGTTGATGCAGTTAAAGATTCATTCAGATGGCCTTCGGTCAAAAGAATGACGGATGAAGAAAAGAGTCTCACCGCACGTAACACATTGATCGCAGCTTCGGGTAACGAAGAACTTGCGGACTGGGTTATCACAAACAAAACTGCCGTGATTGAAGCATATCAAGCGGGTATTGTTAAACGTGAGGTGAGTAAGAATGCTTCAGACGCATTAGCTGCTTATCAAGCTAAGAAGAAAGCAGAAAAAGAAGCAGCTTTAGTATTAACTAAAAAAGCTTAAAGAAATAAGACCTGAGCAATTCGAGCCTCTCACTCGTATGTCCTTAAACTGCTCACCCAATTCCTCACACAAGTGGGGATTTTTTTATGACTTGAACAAGGTGTTAAAAATGAAAAAGTTTAAAATATTTGAAGCTGCAACGTACATCGCATTGGAAGAGATCGTTAATTATCATCTCAGCTTTGGCTGGGAGATTCAGGGTAGTGTTTGTTTCTTTCAAGACAAATACACCATTGCGATGGTGAAGTCATGATTATTATATCGAAATTTATAAGCGAGCTAAAAAGAGATAAAGATCTTTTAAGGTATCTCATATCGGGCGAGAGGGTTTTATTCGAAGGGATCATATTCGCCCTCGATAAAGGTCAACTTACAACAACCAATAAATTCGGAGAAAACCTATGACTGGTGGATATGATACAGTTTACCAAAAAGAAAAGGTGAAGGTCGAGACGACTTCATGCATGTGACACCGAGTGTCACAATTTTAAGCGACAGTCCATGGATCAGAGGTGTAATCACTTCTGATTTTAAACAGTTAGTGTTTAACCTGAAAAACAGGTTTGTTAACTCTGCACAACAAACCTAAGAAGAAAGAGCCACGAGAAGAATATATCGAAGCTTGGGTTAACATAACAAAACAGGGTGGCTTAGGTCACCCTTTTTTTTTTTCTTTTTGAGGTAGTATTATGATGGATATAGAAGTTGGACAAAAATGGGTAACTAGTAGTAATAATATTGTTTTAATTAAGTGTATTGACTCGACTGAAGGATTAACATTCCCGATATATGGGGAAGACATCAATACAGGTGAAGGCGTATCGTACTTGCATACCGGAAGGTACTATTCAACAGATTCTAAGAGTGATTGGGATCTAATCTCTCTTATCGAAGAGAAGGAGGAACTGTTCAAAATCGGAGATGTATGGTTGAACGGTGAAGGTACTGAAGTTACTATAGTTGAAAGCAACGACACAGGTTTATCAGGGACGGAAGGTGGGAGAAATTGGCACTATCATCTTGATGGTAGATTTATAACGTTCGGTTGTGCCAACTCTTATCAACACAAAAGAAATTTGGTGTCAAAAAAAGAAGAATTCAAAACACAAGCGGAGATATGGCAATATCTCCTTGAAGGTAATGTTGTACACATGAAGGGGTGTCCTCAGTATTATGCCATGATTGAAGGTTCCCTTCACTTAGTCAACAAGAGAGGTGAAGTTGAAGCTGAGTTTGGTCAGGTAATGTCCTTTTTATCTCCGGAAAATTGGGAGAAGGTTGATCCAATCTGGATTCCAAGTAAGACAACACTGTGCTTGGTGCCACACCCTTCGTCTTCCGTCGGCAGAGTGGTGGTGGTGACTCATTACAACCATCAAAAAAAGAAGTACGTTAATGAGATTTCAGGAGAGGAGTGGGATGAAGTAACACCCATGACTTTGTCTCAAGCAGCTGAACTCTTGAATTAATTGATTTCCACACTTCACTCATGATGTCCCTTCGGGGATGTTGTGGGTGAGGTGTGGATTAACACTTATTTTTTTTTCTTTTTCGTGTATAATCCAGCTTAGTCGGAACCCGTTAAATTAACCCTAAAGACGTACGTATTTCGACGAACATCGGAAACATATATAAGATAAAGAATAAACAACAGCATTAAGACGTTTATTACGACGTGAGTCTCAAATCATCTTCAGTTGTCAAAGGAGGCGATTGCGAGCCTCCGAAGGAAGCATGTCAAATGAGTAAGACGTTAGAAGTTGACGTAATCCGTCACGTCGATAAGAACTTTTGTTGTGTATTGTTGATCTAAAAACAAAAGAATTAAGATGTCAGAGTTGAAAGTACGTTCTCACTAAATCTTTTAAATGAATATGGATGGAAAAATAAGTGTATGAAAGATATGGTCGAAACTAAAACGGCTTTGAAGATAATGACACAACCTAAGACTTTGCCTGGTGATAAGCCCAGGAAGCCAAGCTATCACAGCGGAGCTAAACGATCCATTAGTCGTATGGATGATTTAAGCTTTGACCCAATTAAAGAATTGGTGTTGAAATATAGAAAGCTCGAAGATGAATTGGTGTATCAAGAAGATGTTAGGGCGAATAAGATTGTCCCTTTAACTGCTGAAGGTAAAATTCGAAGATACAATGAAGAAACTCATATGGCCATTTATGAGAAGCTCATAAATACCAGCGAAAAGCTATTGAGATATTATTATGGTAGAGTTCCTGAAACAACCATTGTGGAAGAAAAGAAGGTGTCGCCTCTCATCGTCAATCTGACGAGAGCCGGTGATGTGTATCAAATCGGTAAAGATTTGGAAGAATTTGAATTCATTGAGGATTGATATAAATTACTTATTAATATTTAGTTTTATGTGTCGCTGTCGTAACGTATGGCTTGATGAAATCGTTGCTATGAACGAAGAATCGATGATCAGTAAGATTATGTATTGGGTGATGTTCGTAACGTATTTCCCTTGTGTAATCATTTTCACAAATAACCCAATAAAAAATAAATTATGGCCATCGATTTACACATTAATCAATCAATAATATACGAAGATATATTTATCAAACGTGATGCAAGGTTTTATACAGTTAATTGCAGTCGAGGTTTCGGTAAATCGTATCTCGCAGCAACTGTAGCAATAACTGCAGTGTTTGAACTTTTAGACCTGGCTGAAAGCGTACCAAATAAACTGGTGTTCATCATTGCACCGACTTATGAACAAGTAACCGACATTTACTACCCATTGATTATGTATGATTTGGGTATGGAAGATTATGTGATTAAATCATCAAGAGATCTAGGTCGCTTCTGGTTTCCAAATAATGTCGAATTACGCTTGCTTTCATATGAAGCGGTGGAACGAATGCGCGGTAAGGGTTGCTATTTTGCCATATGGGATGAGGTGTCGTCATGCAAGCGTGGGGTAAGCCCCACTGAAGCTTGGAATTCGGTTATAAGTCCCTGTATAATAACAAGATGGTCAAGACAAAGATCTGAGGCGGTAAGAGCAATATCACCCGGAAGAGCGTTGATCATCGGAACACCCAAAGGATACAATTTCTTTCACACATTGTGTATGAGGTATGAATCCGATCCAGACTGGAAGTATTATCATTATGATTACTTCCAGTCTCCTTTTTTGGATCCCGTTGAAATTGAGAAGCAAAAACATCTCATGGATCCGGTACAATTTGCGTCTGAGTATCTTGCATCATTTGAAGAATCAGGCAATGCTGTGTTTTATTGTTTCAACAGGTCAAAACATGTCAGTAAAGAGTTATTGGAATTCAATCCAGTTGTGTATAACGAAGATGGCGATGTTGAAGAGTTGGGGGAAGATGTTCATGTCGCAATCGACTTCAATGTTGGACTCCAATGTACATCAGTCTTTGCCATACGTGGTGGACAGTTACATTTCCTCGATGAGTTCAAAGGTCATCCGGACACAGAAACGTTGGCCATTGCCATATCGACCAAATATAAAGGGCATAAGATATACGGTTATCCCGATCCTTCAGGCAGAGCAAGAAAATCTTCAGCTGCGGTCGGTCGTACGGACTTTAGTATTCTTGAGTCATACGGAATAAGATGCTTGGCACATTCCAAAGCACCTCCAATAATAGATAGTGTTGCAGCGGTTAATCGCAAATTGATGACAGCTTCAGGTGAGATAGGCATATATGTACACCCTCGTTGCATAGGTGTCGTGGGATCCTTGGAAAGAACTAAATGGGTCGATAGAACCCCAGATACAGCCACGATTGATAAATCGGAGGGAGTTGAACACTATTCAGATGGTGTTCGCTATGCGGTTGAATATTTATTTCCAGTTAATGGAGGTAATAAACGAACCGTTCGTGGTTTTAACTTTTGAGGAAAGATTATGGAAGATTGGAAGAAACGTCTCATTGAAGAACAACGTGACCTGGATGAGAAGATCTCGATATTGGAAGCATTTACACGCAGCGTTGAGTTTACTAAGTTGTCTGTAAGAAATGCAAACTTACTTAAGCGACAGAAAACAAAGATGAGAGAATATTCGCATATACTATCTGACCGTATATTCGATGGAGATTTCTAATGTCACAACAAGAATATATAAATCTATTAATTGGTCTGGTCTCTGTATTCGGCGGCTGGCTATTCAAAGGTTTTAGCGACAGGCTTGAAGAGTTAAAAAATGTGGACAAAGAACTTGTCTCACAACTTAACAGAATCGAGATACTTGTCGCCAGTGATTATGTGAAGAAATACGATTTGGAAAAAGCCATGGATACAATAATAATGAAACTAGATAAAGTTGAGAATATTGAGATCGTCATGGCTGAAGAGTATGTTAAGAAAAACGACATCAACTTAATCACGGATAGGATTTTCAGGAAACTGGATAGTATCGAAGAAAAAATAGACAAGAAAGCAGACAAAAATTAACAAGGAGGCGATATGTCAGCAGCATTAGATTTACCGAACATAGAAATGGGTGCCACATATCGTCACACATTGTTCTGGACAAACCAAGCAAAAGTACCAATTGATCTAACTAACGCCACAGCACGTATGCAAATACGTTCGGATGTAGCCTCGCCAGATATTCTTTGGCAGTTGACCACAGAAGATGGCGGCATATTGATAGTGCCCTCGGAAGGCCGTATAAGCCTTTTTATCAGTGCTATAAATACAGCATTATTGACTACAAGCGGTGGTGTTTATGATTTGGAAGTTGTATTCTCAGACGGTTCAGTGGAAAGACTTGTGGAGGGTTCTGTAGCGTTTAGTCCGGAGGTCACACGATGACTTCTTCGGTAATCACTTCTTACTTAGGTGCTACAGGTTTACAAGGCATACAAGGGATCCAAGGCGATATCGGTATACAAGGTGTACAGGGGATACAAGGCGATATCGGTATACAAGGCATACAAGGGATCCAAGGCGATATCGGTATACAAGGTGTACAGGGGATACAAGGTGTTCAAGGTGATATCGGTATACAAGGCATACAAGGGATCCAAGGCGATATCGGTATACAAGGCATACAAGGGATACAAGGCGATATCGGTATACAAGGCATACAAGGGATCCAAGGCGATATCGGTATACAAGGTGTACAGGGGATACAAGGTGTTCAAGGTGATTCGTCTGATATGGTATCGGTTGCCGGTAAAACCGGTGCGGTTACACTAGTAGCCAGTGATGTTGGTTTGAGTAATGTAACGAACGTGGCTCAACTTGCTTCCTCACAAACTCTTGCGATTACAGGTGATGTCACGGCAATTTCCACAGGTCTAAACACCGGAACAATTGCCACAGAATTAGCTGCGGTTGGTACTGCAGGGACTTATAACAACTCTGCTACAGAAACCCAATCATTCACCACGGATGCTAAAGGTCGTGTCACTTCCACAGGCACCCTTAAAACAATCACGCCAGCATTTAGTAGCATCACAGCCAAACCAACAACTCTTGCTGGTTATGGAATCACAGATGCTCTATTAAACAAGGGTACAGCAAATACTTCATTAACTCTATTTAATGGTGAAATAGGCTCAGCCACGTTTGTCACTTCGACAGCCACAGCCTATCAAGTTATCGACTCAAACTCTTCAACTGTGTATAGGTCTGCCACTTATCAAATACAGTTAACATCAGGTAGCGAGTATCAATCTTGCATAGTGACTTTAATACATGACGGCACAACAGTTTCTGTTGTTGAGTATGCCAATATCTCAACAGGTGCTGTATTAGCAACATTTGACGCTGACATTAGTACAGGTAGTCTTCGTCTATTGACAACACCAACTAATTCTGTAACCACATATAAAGTTATCAAAACTTTAGTTAATATTTAATAACGCTGCCGGTTTAACGACCGGCTTCTTTTAACGTCACGAGGATAGTGAATCATGACAATAGCAACAATGAAAGCCTTTGTCGCAAAGAATGGGTTGGACACAAACGGTAAGAAACTTTTCAATGTGGCCACACCAACAGTTTCCACAGATGGTGCAAATAAAGGTTATGTAGATTCGATTGTACCTTTAAATGGCTCTTATTTAACTCCAACTTTTGCAACTTTAACAGGAGAGACAGCATTAAGAGGTTCGTACGGTTCAGGGGCTATCTATAGTAACTTTATAGTCGGAGATAATGCAGCCACGCATAATACTACAGGCAGCTACAACACAGGCTGCGGAGTGAATGCACTTCAGCTTAACACAACAGGCAACCAAAACACAGCAGTAGGTAATAGTGCTCTTCAGCAGACCTTAACAGACAGTAACAATACGGCCATGGGTTATGGTGCTCTCGGCAAGATAGCAGGTGGCAATAACACAGCAATGGGTTATAGTGCTCTCGGCAAGATAGTAGGTGGCAATAACACAGCAATGGGTTATGCTGCCGGTTACAGTATAACTGCTGGTAGTAACAATTCTATTTTAGGTTGTTACACAGGATCGGCTGCTCCCATTAGTGGCACCGGTTCAAACTTTCTAGTATTGTCAGACGGTTCGGGCACGGTCAGACAAACAATAAATTCCACAGGAGCGGTGGCTTTTGATACTTCAGGTACATCTTTCGGTACACTAGGAACCATTCTGCAATCAAATGGTTCCACAGCTCCGCCTACATGGGTTGTAGGTGGTGCTATGACAACGACAATGGTTGTACCTGCCACTTCTGTAGCAAGTGCTACTCTAACAGCGTCTCAGATAAACAAAAAGGCCATAGTCAGTACAACCACAGCGGTAGCTACTTATACACTGCCGACAGGAACTCTAATGGATACCTTTTTTGGTTCTTATACAGCAGTCGGTATGGGACTCGAATGGTCAATAATAAATTTAGCAGCTTTTGTACTCACTGTTGTTGCGGGTGTGGGGCATACTATTCCTGTGGCAATCGGTACAATCTCGGCAGGTTCTCTAGCAGCCCCTTCACGAGGTATATTTAGAACCATAAAAACAGCAGCAAACACATATACCACTTATAGGATATAAGAATGATAGCTTATCCACTCGATTCTGGCCCTTATCTTATTAAGTCAGTCTCAAAAGACTCAACTGTGATTACATCAGTTTCAAAAGATTCAACGGTGGTTACATCAGCAATACAAGGTCCTCCAGGATCTACCGGTAAGGTAACCATACAAGCTTTAGCAATACCAACCATAGCATCATCGGCAACTTTAACACTTACTTCAGATGTGGTATTTGTCATTGGCACCGGTATGATTTCAAATATTGTCGCATTACCATTAGGTAATAGTGAAGTTAAACTTATACCGAAAGGCTTGTGGCAAACTAATACTGTAGGAAATATCGCACTTGCCACAACAGCTATCGTGAATAAGGTGTTAACATTAACCTACGATTCGGTAACACAATTGTGGTACTCATCATACTAATATAAGGAACTATTATGGCTTTAGGCAAATCGATTGATACAGAATACGGAATACCTGCCACATACTGGGTAATCTCGACTGAAATTGAAAACTTCAAAGAAAAGTGGGTAGATGTTGAATACTGCGGTTATGCGACACAAGATGCATATGTAGCCGGTAATCTTCCGTTAACTTGTAGGAGATTCAGAGTGTCTGGAGAGGCATATACAGGCGATCTCTCTCGTGCAGACCTTTATCCACAAATGAAAACATTGCCGGATTTTATAGGCTCTGTTGACGTTTAAACAAGTGCAACTGACAATCACTCACTTTCGACAATATAGGTGTAACATGGAAAACTTGATATCATTATTATTTCTGGCCAGAGACTTCGCTCATCGTGAGCATCTGCACACAACATCGTATTCACAACATATGGCTTTGCGTAGCTTTTACGAAGATATTTTGGACATTGCAGATTCAATAGCCGAAGCCTATCAAGGTCGTTTCGGGCTGATGTCTTTGGTGCCGATAATAGGCCATACAGCCGACACACCGATAGTCGAGATTCTGAAAACACATCTAAAATGGATTGACGATAATCGTTACGCCGTTGTGGATAAGAAAGAAACCACTTTGCAAAATTTGATCGATGAAGCTGTCGCCATCTATTATGAAGCGCTTTATAAACTGGAAAATTTAAGTTAGATATGTTCGGAATAGATGATGCAATAAATTCGGTGAGCACTCTGGCCACGACTGTGGTTTCGAGAATATGGCCCGATGCCACCGTGGTGGAAAAAGCCAAATTGGACCAAATGGCCAGTGAAATAACCAATGAATATAATTTGGTTATTGGCCAATTGGATATAAATAAAGTGGAAGCAAGTAGCACTCATTTCTTTGTCGCCGGTGCAAGACCTGCGGCCATGTGGGTGGGTGTTATTTCTTTATTTTATATGGGAATTGGAGTTAGTCTATTGTCGTGGGTGGCAAGTTGTTTTGGTTTACCCACACCCCCTGTGTTGAGTGATTATACGTCAACAGATATCCTGACAGGTTTGTTGGGGTTGGGTGGTTTACGCACTTTTGATAAAGTGAAAGGCATAGACACCAAAAACATACATTTAATACAACCAAGGTAGTAGGATTTATGCGTAAGCCTAAAAAGTCAAGGGAAGTGATCTCCACACCTGAACGTCAATCAAAACTCTTGAAACCCAGAAACGAGAATCAAAAAGAATTGATGCGTTCTATCCGTAATGATTTTATAACCATAGCATGTGGACCAGCCGGTACAGGTAAGACGTACATCGGTGCAAGCTTAGCTATGGATATGTTATTGGCGGGTGCAGTAAAGACAATAATACTAACAAGACCCTATATTCCCGCAGGTGAGAAATTGGGCTTTATTCCGGGAGAGATTTCGGAAAAGTTCGCTCCATATTTAGAACCTTATATGGATTGCTTCTCAGACCGCGTGGGTAAACTCCTGGTCAGCGCAATGATAGCTGACGGTCGTATACAAGCCAAACCTATTTCATTTATCCAAGGTAAAACATTTAACGATTCAATGATCTTGGTGGATGAAGTTGAAAATGCCACAGATGATCAAATTAAATTAATCTTGACCCGTATGGGTGAGAATACTAAAGCCGTACTTATGGGAGATCCCGCCCAGACATACATAAATAATTCAGGCTTTACGAAAGCGATGGAAATACTCAAAGATGTCCCCAGATTGGGTATTGTTAGATTCAATGTAAGTGATGTAGTACGTTCAGTGACATGTCGTCACGTTTTAGAAGCATATGAGAAGGTTGGAAAATGATAGCGGATTTCAAAAAAGCAAAAGATAAAAGAGATGGAATCAGAACGGCAAATGAAATACTTGACGAAGCTAAAGACACTCTAGCTGAAGTGTTATTGTTGGGTGTAACAAACGATTCTGAGATGTACTTTACATCGACATTCACAGATAAAGCTAAAATGCTTTTCTTGATTGAACAATTCAAATTCGAATTACTTGCCGGTGTTTATGATGAGGATGCTGATGGCGACGAATATTGATATGATGCTGACCGCTGAACAATTACATCTCATGCTGCCTCGTGCTTCCGATAAAAATGTAAAGCTTTATCTCGGTCCACTCAACACAGCCATGGAGAAATTTGAGATATCTACCCCATTGCGTATAGCGGCCTTTATTGCACAATTAGGACATGAGAGTGGTTCGCTATATTATGTTGAAGAATTGGCAGATGGTTCCGCTTATGAATATAGAAAAGATTTGGGGAATTTGGAAGAAGCCGCACTGACAGCAGCCCACAGTAACAAGTCAACTACAGGCAAATGGTTTAAAGGTCATGGTTTGTTTCAAATTACCGGTTACTACAATCACAAATTGTGCGGTGATGCGTTGGGTTTGGATCTTGTCAACAACCCACGACAACTGTGTGATCCCGAATATGCTACTTTATCTGCGGCATGGTTTTGGGATTTGCATAAATTGAATATACAGGCCGACAGCGAGGCTTTCGGCAAAATCACAAAAACAATAAATGGTGGTTTTAACGGAGCAGCGCAAAGAATCGCACTTTATTCCAATTGCAAGAAGGTTTTACAGTGCGATATGTCCCAGGGGTTACCTTCGTAATCTTTAAAGAAACAAAATACGGAAGCAGAGTACTCTACTCCACAAGATTAGTGTACTCTGATAATTACATTAAACAATTTAGGAATGACAATGAAAGAGCAAGCAGAAACAGTAACACCAGTAGTTGAACCAGTAGTTATAGCGGTATCACCTATATCTGAATGGAAAATAAGAATCTTGGATAACAGCACTTACGTGCTTACAGAGCCTTTGACAAACAAAGAGATTTTCTGTAGTTCTCTTGATATTGAAAACATCTTGAGAAACTAAAATGGCTGTTATTAACGCTGCCCAATCTTCGATCAAACAGGTTGCGGATCCAAATGCAGAATATGAATCTCTAAAACCATTATGGAACAAGACAAGAGCTATTTGTAGTGGGGAGCGTTTTGTTAAAGATTTCGACAACTATGTTGATCCTGTCTTTTTCAGTAATCTCTTATTACCGTTTTCTCCATCTATGTCGCAACAGCAATACTCTTTTTATAAAGCTGAAGCTGAATTACCGGGCATCACGGCACAGTTTGCCAAAATGTTGGTCGGAGGGTTGTTACGCAAACAACCGATATTGAAACTACCAGCAAGTGTGCCGGAAGAAGCCAAGAATTGGATAATGAATGAATTCGGCAAAGACGATGCTCCGCTCACATCGTTTCTTGATTCAGCTCTTTGGGAAGAAGTTCAAACATCTCGTGCATGGGTCTTCGTCGACTATCCTTCAGTTACGAATATCGATAGTCTTTCAAAAGAAGAAGCTGATAAACTCAAACCATATCCAGTTCTCCATCAAGCTGAAGCTATTGTAAATTGGAGAACTCGCGCCAATTCTTTTGGAAAAACTGTGTTGGACAGAGTAATCGTTCGTGGCTATGATGAGTCATATGGAGAAAACGAATGGCATCCATCATACCGTGACACGGCTCGTGTTCATGAACTAGATGAAAGCGGTTTTTATCAAATACGTGTATTTCAGAGACCTGCTGCCAGTACCAATGTGCCAATCATTGACGGTAAACAGTATCGAGACTATTCTCGTAATCGTGCACCTTTCGAATTGATTGATACAATTACTGATATTCTTGACAATGGTGAACGTTTGACGGAGATTCCTGCATGGCCTTTGAACGGTAACACAGACGTCGTTGAACCTATGTTGATGTCCATCATCGACAAAGAAGTGAGTCTGTACAATAAGATAAGCAGACGTAATCATCTCTTGTATGGTGCGTCAACATATACACCGATAATAATATCCGATATGCCGGATGAAGCCTTCACAGATATTGTCAACGCGGGACTGGGCTCTTGGATAAGACTCCGACAAGGCGATGATGCGAAGGTTCTTGAAACACCCACAGCTGCGTTGGCCGATATGGATAGAGCAATATCTTCATCCATCGAAGAAATGGCCAAATTGGGTATTCGTATGCTATCTCCGGAATCTGCACAATCTGGTGTGGCTTTGGAAATAAGGAATGCGGCTCAGACGGCACAACTCGGCACATTGAGTAACAAAATTAGCAATGTGATGAAACAAATTATATGCTGTATGGTGAACTGGAGATACGGACTGGAAATCAACTCCAGTGATATTGAATTCACCTTGACTTCAGATTTTAACCCAGTACCTCTCGGTTCGGATTGGTTAAGATTGGCGACGGAATGGTATCAAAATGGACTAATACCCAGATCTGTTTGGATTCAGTTGTTGAAACACAATGATATGATTGAACCTGAATTCGATGATGATGCCGCAAAAGAAGAAATAACTTCCGATGACTTGATTATGCCTCCGACTCAACAGAACGATGCATATGCTCAAGATATCAGTGGAAATCAACCATTAAAGAAAACCCAGGTGAAAAAATGATAAATGGAAATAAGAAAGCGCAAGAAACTGATGGAATAACACCAACTCATATAGCTCACGCAAAAGCAGGGATGAAAATTATGAGTGGCCAGCAATCACCAATGGCAGTAACTTCAACCGAATCACCTAAAGTAGTTTCAGAAAAACCGATTAAATATAATTTTTCAAAGAAATAGGAAAAACACATGGCCATCAATAGTAACACCGAAATTTATGACAAAGCTATAGATAGAGCTGCAATGGTAAGGCTTTTTGAAAGACGAGTTAATGGTAAGGTATCGCTGGTACTTGATGGTCATGTTGTTCGCTTGGATAAGTTGATACGTGATGCGAATTTATCTCAAAAAGGTCTGAACACATTCAGAGAAGCCGTCGATCAGGAACTTAAAGGAACTTATCGAGAAGCACTGAATGTGTCAAAGAAAGACCTGACATCACTCGCGGCCGATCAGCTTTCCTTCACTTATCAAACATTGGAAACAACAATGGGTAAGATTTGGAAAGTCAATCGACCGACAATTATACCTGAAAGTCTCGTACTCGAGAGACCGCTGTACAATGACCAGACTCTTGCAGCGGGCTGGGTGGGTGTAAGCTTAGACGAAAGAAAAAGATTAGAACAAGTAATACGAAAAGGTATTGCTTCCGGTCATACGCCAAATGAGATTGCCCTTGAAGTTAGAAAGGGCAATTTTCACAATATTTCGAGAAACCAATCTCAATCCCTTGTGGTGACAGCGATCACAAGTGTTAAAGCTCAAGCAGACTTGGCGGTTTACAAAACCAACGAAAAAGCCCTGACGGGATGGCAATATGTGGCCGTTCTGGACGCGAGGACGACACCTCTGTGTGCGCATCGCGACGGGCATATCTACCCTATGAGCGACACAGCGCACTTGCCTCCGGCGCACTGGTATTGCCGTTCGACTACGGTTCCTGTTTTTAAATCTTGGAATGACATCTCGAAGATAGAAAACAGTGCTCAAGTAAGACGAACAAATATGGCAAACTTGACCAAAGAACAAATAGCCTTTTACGATGGACAGACTCCATTGGCCGAATCGTACAACAAGTGGTTGATGAGACAGCCACACGCTGTACAGTTAAAACATCTGGGTGATTATCAGAAAATGGAACTATTCCAATCAGGGCAACTGACTGTAGACGGTTTTACAAATTCAGCAGGTAACACGATAGGTATTAAAGAGCTGAGAGCCATGACTGATTCAGGTTACACTCTACCCAATGATACTATTAAGTTTGCCAACGCCAAAGCTAAACTGGATTCAATGCAGTTGTGGGCAACAAAGCCTGATGATTTCATAAATGATGCCAAACTTGCAAAAACACTTCAAGATTATTATTTGCTACAATCTGGTGAATTGGATGGTACACTTTCATTGACCAATTATCGAGGAACCCTAATCGGTAATAAGAAATCGGCAAAGAAGCGTGTATTGACATCTCCTCCAAAAGAAGAGCAGATGAAATACAATCCAATCACAAGCAGATATGAAGATGTTCGTATATACCAGCCGAATATTTCTGTATTGAATAATAACTTACGGCTTATGCGTGAAAGCGACAAGCTCTTATCCAAAGACAAAGAGTTTCTTGAGACATTCATTGGTGGTTTGTCAGAAAAAATGAGTGCGAATGAACGTGCGGCCGTGGTTGATAATCTTCGTATAGTGTTCGGCAGGTATCGTGAGAATGGAGAACTTTGGGGCAACTTCAAAGCTGTTACACAAAGTCAGATTAAGTTTGACATAATGAACGTATCAGACGCAATCGAAACACAATTGCGCAAAGACACTGATCCGTTGAAGAAACTATTACTCGATGACTACATAGATCCTGTACTTGGACCGACACAACTTCAAACCTTGCATGACAACTTTTTGGATAATATTGTGGCGAGGAATAGGTGGGAAGATACTCAAGCACCTGCAATCGCACGTGAACTTCGTAATACATTTAATTACAAGATACCTTTGAAACTGAAGAATCGCATATCGGATAGTGAACTTCAACAGTTTTATCTGCGGTTTGCTCAACGTTTAAGTATGGCGGATATGCCCGATCGTGATCAATTTGCGGTGACATTGGGACGTGA